>OGLZ01000365.1_pt1 | contig 43016 bp, 50 predicted proteins | sample 1572991 | NCBI WGS metagenome assembly OGLZ01 (sample SAMEA2581893, study PRJEB24529) | metagenome | biome: Human gut stool | place: China | collected 2011 | reverse complement strand
ACTGGTCATGCAAGACAGGGTTCTACAAGAGCTCCACAGTGGACAGGCGGCGGTATCGTATTTGCACCAAAGCCAAGAGATTATTCATTCAAGATGAATAAGAAGGAAAAGAGAATCGCTCTTCTCTCTGCATTATCTTCAAAGGTTGCAGAAAGCAAGATCGTTGTACTTGATGAGTTCAAGTTAGATGAAATCAAGACAAAGAAGTTCGTAGAAGTTATGAACAACTTAAAGGTTGAAAACGCATTAGTAGTTCTTGAAGGAGAGAACAAGAACGTAGTTCTTTCAGGAAGAAACATTCCTTCAGTTAAGGTTACAGCTACTAACGAAATCAACACATATGACGTACTTAAGTACACAACATTAGTTGTTACTAAGGCCGCTGTAGAGAAATTAGAGGAGGTGTATGCATAATGGCAAACGTACAGTATTATGATGTAATCCTCAAACCAGTTATAACAGAAAAGTCTATGGCTGATATGGCAGACAAGAAGTATACATTCTTAGTTCATACAGATGCTAACAAGACTATGATTAAAGAAGCTGTTGAAAAGATGTTCGAAGGAACAAAGGTTGCCAGCGTTAACACAATGAACAGCGTTGGCAAGAAGAAGAGAAGAGGAAGAACAGTTGGTACAACTGCTAAGACTAAGAAGGCAATTGTTCAGTTAACAGCTGATAGCAAAGATATCGAAATCTTTGAAGGACTTTAAGATTTAGCAACATTTAATAGTGTAGAAAACAATATTACACAAGCTCGAAAGGAGAGAATATAATGGGAATTAGAACTTATAACCCATATACACCTTCCAGAAGAAACATGACTGGATCAGATTTCTCAGAAATCACAAAGACAACTCCTGAGAAATCATTACTCGCTAAGAAGAGTAAGACTGCTGGCCGTAACAACCAGGGTAAGATCACTGTTAGACATCATGGTGGTGGAAACAGACAGAAATATAGATTAATAGATTTCAAGAGAAATAAAGAAGGCGTTCCTGCAAAGGTTATCGGTATCGAGTACGATCCTAACAGAACAGCTAATATCGCACTTATCTGCTACGCAGATGGTGAGAAATCATATATCCTTGCTCCACAGGGATTAACAGATGGCATGACAGTACAGAATGGTGCTGGTGCTGAAGTAAGAGTTGGTAACTGCTTACCACTTACAGAGATTCCTGTAGGTACACAGGTACACAACATTGAGTTATATCCAGGTAAGGGTGGACAGCTTGTTCGTTCTGCTGGTAACTCAGCTCAGTTAATGGCTAAGGAAGGCAAGTATGCAACATTAAGACTTCCTTCTGGCGAAATGAGAATGGTACCAATTATCTGCCGCGCAACAATCGGTGTTGTAGGTAATGGAGATCACAACCTTATTAATCTTGGTAAGGCTGGACGTAAGAGACATATGGGTATCAGACCTACAGTTCGTGGTTCTGTTATGAACCCTAACGACCATCCACACGGTGGTGGTGAAGGTAAGGCTCCAGTTGGACGTAAGAGCCCTATGACACCTTGGGGTAAGCCTGCTATGGGTCTTAAGACTAGAAAGTCTAAGAAGGCATCTAACAAGCTTATCATCAGAAGAAGAGATGGTAAAGGCATTAAGTAATTATTAACTTATTAATATTCAAGAATCATAAGGAGGTTTGAACCTATGGCTCGATCACTTAAAAAAGGACCATTTGCAGACGAAAGCTTACTTAAGAAAGTAGAAGCTATGAACGCATCAAATGACAAGCAGGTTATTAAGACTTGGTCACGTCGTTCTACAATTTTCCCACAGATGGTTGGACATACAATTGCAGTTCATGATGGAAGAAAGCATGTCCCTGTATATGTTACAGAAGATATGGTAGGTCATAAGCTCGGTGAGTTCGTTGCAACAAGAACTTACAGAGGACATGGTAAAGATGAAAAGAAATCACGTTAGTATTTATCATTTGAAAGGAGGTTTTAATCCATGGCAAACGGACATAGATCCCAGATAAAGAGAGAAAGAAATGCTGTCAAGGATACAAGACCAAGCGCAAAGTTGTCTTACGCTAGAGTATCAGTTCAGAAAGCATGTTTTGTATTAGATGCTATCAGAGGCAAGAGCCTTGAAGAAGCATTAGGTATCGTAATGTACAATCCAAGATATGCTTCATCATTAATAGAAAAATTATTAAAGTCAGCAGCAGCAAATGCTGAGAATAACAATGGTATGGACCCAAGTAAGTTATATGTAGAAGAATGCTACGCTAACAAGGGACCAACAATGAAGAGAATTAAACCAAGAGCACAGGGTAGAGCTTATAGAATCGAAAAGAGAATGAGCCACATCACAGTAGTACTTAACGAAAGATAATTTGTTAGTACTCTGTGCAATGTGCAGGGTAAGCCTTTTGGAAATAATATTTCCTCAAGAACAGAAAGGAGATTTAAATGGGACAGAAAGTTAATCCTCATGGTTTGAGAGTCGGCGTTATCAAAGACTGGGACTCAAAGTGGTATGCAGAAGATAACTTCGCAGATAACCTTGTAGAAGACTATAACATTAGAAAATTCCTTAAGAAAAAGTTATATGCTGCAGGAATTTCAAAGATTGAAACTGAAAGAGCTTCAGATAGATTAAAGATTATTATTCACACAGCTAAGCCAGGTGTTGTTATTGGTAAGGGCGGTGCTGAAATAGAGAGCTTAAAGAAGCAGGTTGAGAAATTAACAGATGCTAAGAGATTAAGCATTGACATCAAGGAAGTTAGAAGACCAGACAAGGATGCTCAGTTAGTAGCAGAAAATATTGCCAGTCAGTTAGAGAACCGTATCTCTTTCAGAAGAGCTATGAAGTCTTGTATGGGAAGAACTATGAAGCAGGGCGCTAAGGGTATTAAGACATCTTGTTCTGGACGTCTTGGCGGTGCTGATATGGCTCGTACAGAATTTTACAGCGAAGGTACAATTCCACTTCAGACACTTCGTGCTGATATCGACTATGGATTTGCAGAAGCAAATACAACATACGGTAAAGTTGGTGTTAAGGTATGGATTTATGAAGGAGAGGTACTTCCAACTAAGGCTAAGGCCAATGATAATAAGGAAGGGAGCGATAAATAATGTTACTACCTAAGAGAGTTAAACATCGTAGACAGTTCCGTGGTTCAATGGCTGGTAAGGCTACAAGAGGTAACAAGATTACAAATGGTGAATTTGGTATTGTTGCAACAGAACCATGTTGGATTAAATCAAATCAGATAGAAGCAGCCCGTATCGCTATGACACGTTACATTAAGCGAGGCGGTAAGGTATTTATAAAGATTTTCCCAGACAAGCCTGTAACAGGTAAGCCTATTGGCGTTCGTATGGGTAAAGGTAAAGGTAACTTAGAGTGCTGGGTAGCAGTAGTTAAACCTGGACGTGTAATGTTCGAAATCTCAGGAGTTTCTGAAGAACTTGCAAGAGAAGCTTTACGTCTTGCAACACATAAGCTTCCATGTAAGTGTAAGATTGTTTCACGTGCAGACTTAGAAGGCGGTGATAACAGTGAAAATTAATAACTATGTAGAAGATTTAAAGGCAAAATCAGCTGCAGAATTAAACAATGAATTAGTAGCTGCTAAGAAGGAACTTTTTAATTTAAGATTCCAGAACGCAACAAATCAGTTAGATAATACAGCAAGAATCAAGGAAGTTAGAAAGAATATTGCTAGAATTCAGACTGTAATTGCGCAGAAGAATGCATAAAACATGCCTATAGTGCATTATTGACTATTTATTCCTAGAAAGGAGAACGGCTGTGGAAGAGAGAAATTTAAGAAAGACTCGTACAGGTAAGGTTGTAAGCAATAAGATGGATAAGACAATCGTTGTTGCTGTAGAAGATAACGTTAAGCATCCACTTTACAATAAGATCGTTAAGAGAACTTATAAATTAAAGGCTCATGATGAAAACAACGAATGTTTAATCGGTGACGTAGTTAAGGTTATGGAAACAAGACCTTTATCTAAGGATAAGAGATGGAGATTAGTTGAAATCATCAGTAGAGCAAAATAATTTTGTTAATATAAAATTTAATGTTAAAGTATTAGATTGAGATAGATTAACATTGATATTACTGAAAGGGGTAGTATTATGGTACAACAGGAAACCAGACTTAAGGTTGCCGATAATACAGGTGCTAAAGAAATCCTTTGCATCAGAGTTATGGGTGGATCTACAAGAAGATATGCGAATATCGGTGATGTGATTGTAGCTTCTGTTAAAGAAGCAACACCAGGCGGCGTTGTTAAAAAAGGCGACGTTGTTAAGGCCGTAGTTGTTCGTACTGTTAAAGGTGCACGTCGTAAAGACGGTTCATATATTAAATTTGATGAGAATGCTGCTGTAATTATAAAGGACGATTTAACTCCTAAGGGAACTCGTATCTTTGGACCAGTAGCAAGAGAGCTTAGAGATAAGAAGTTCATGAAGATCGTATCTTTAGCTCCAGAAGTATTATAAGGAGGTGCCACAATGTCAGCTGTAAGAATTAAGAAGGGCGATACTGTTAAGGTTATCGCAGGTAAAGACAAGGGCAAAGAAGGCAAAGTAATGTCTATCAATGCTAAGAAGCATACAGCATTAGTTGAAGGTGTAAACATGGTAACAAAGCATGCTAAGCCAAGCGCAGCTAATCAGCAGGGTGGAATTCTCCACCAGGAAGCTCCAATCGACATTTCAAACATCATGTATGTCGTAAAGGGCAAGACTACTAAGATTGGTTATGACTTCAAGGACGGTAAGAAGGTTCGTGTTGCTAAGGCAACTGGCGAAGTTATTGATTAATTCAGGAAGGAGGCAAAATAATTGAGTAGACTTAGAGATTTATATGAAAACGAAATCACTAAAAAGATGACAGATAAGTTCGGTTATAAGAACCCTATGATGGTTCCAAAGATCGACAAGATTGTAATAAATATGGGCGTTGGAGAAGCTAAAGAAAATTCAAAGCTTCTTGATGCAGCCGTAAAAGAACTTGAAACTATTTCAGGTCAGAAGGCAGTTCTTACAAGAGCTAAGAATTCAATTGCTAACTTCAAGCTTAGAGAAGGTCAGGCTATCGGATGTAAGGTTACATTACGTGGCGAAAAGATGTATGAGTTCTTAGATAGATTAGTAAACCTTGCATTACCTCGTGTACGTGACTTCAGAGGCGTTAGCGCTGAATCATTTGATGGAAGAGGAAATTATGCAATGGGTATCAAAGAGCAGATTATCTTCCCAGAAATCGAATATGATAAGATTGATAAAGTAAGAGGTATGGATGTAATTATTGCAACTACAGCCAAGACTGATGAAGAAGCTCGTGAATTGTTGAGAATGTTCAACATGCCATTTAAGAAGTAATTATAGGAGGGAAATTCAATGGCTAAAACTTCAATGAAGATTAAGCAGCAGAGAGCACCTAAGTTCTCTACAAGAGAGTATACTCGTTGTAGAATTTGTGGTCGTCCACATGCTTATTTAAGAAAATACGGAATCTGCAGAATTTGCTTCCGTGAATTAGCTTACAAGGGTCAGATCCCTGGTGTTAAGAAAGCATCTTGGTAAGATGCACATGCAACTCATATAGCATTTGACAGTTGATACATTTTGTATTAATATGTAATACGGCTATTTTTTAGCCGTATTGCTACAGATGCAACCATTTAACGTAGTCCCGGATAGGGAAACCGGTGAATTATTAAGGAGGAACATTTAAAATGACAGATCCAATCGCAGATATGCTTACAAGAATCCGTAATGCAAACACAGCAAAGCATGATACAGTAAACATTCCATTATCAAAGATGAAGCTTGCTATCGCAGGTATCCTTTTAGATGAAGGTTATATCAAGGCTTATGATATTGTAGACAACGGTAATTTCAAAGATATCAAAATAACATTAAAGTATGGTAAGGATAAGAACGAAAAGATTATCTCAGGCCTTCAGAGAATTTCTAAGCCAGGTCTTAGAGTTTATGCTAATAAGGAAGAACTTCCAAGAGTTCTTGGTGGTCTTGGTATAGCTATCGTTTCAACTAATAAGGGTGTTGTTACTGACAAGGAAGCTAGAAAGCTCGGTGTTGGTGGAGAAGTACTTGCCTTTGTTTGGTAAGATTACCGCATTTTAATAATGCACATATGTTTTGTTAATATGATATCTTTATGTATTTGCATTTATGTCATATTTTCAGATAGATAACCCAAAACAGAAAACATTATTCCTATTATTACAATGTTTTCTCATAATTATTTAGGAGGTGCACGGCATGTCACGTATAGGAAAAATGCCTATCGCTATACCTGCTGGAGTTACAGTTGATATAGCAGAAAATAATAAAGTGACTGTAAAGGGTCCTAAGGGTACACTTGAAAGAGTTTTACCTGAAGAAATGGACATCAAAGTTGAAGGTTCAGAAGTTATTGTTTCAAGACCTAACGACTTAAAGAAAATGAAGTCATTACACGGATTAACAAGAACACTTATTTACAATATGGTAGTAGGTGTAACAGAAGGCTATGAAAAGAAGCTCGAAGTAAACGGTGTAGGTTATAGAGCTCAGAAACAGGGCAAGAAGTTAGTATTATCATTAGGATATTCTCATCCAGTAGAGATGGAAGACCCAGAAGGACTTGAAACAGTTCTTGATGGTCAGAATATCATCATTGTAAAAGGTATCAGTAAAGAAAAAGTTGGCCAGTACGCTGCTGAAATCAGAAGTAAGAGAGCCCCAGAACCATATAAGGGTAAGGGTATCAAATATGCTGATGAAGTTATTAGACGTAAGGTTGGTAAGACTGGTAAGAAATAATTAAAGGAGTGAATACAAAATGGTTAGTAAGAAGTCAAGAACAGTAGTTCGTGAAAATAAACATAGAAAATTACGTAATCGTTTCAGTGGTACAGCAGAAAGACCACGTTTAGCTGTGTTTAGAAGCAATAATCATATGTACGCTCAGATTATTGACGATACAGTTGGTAAGACACTTGTTTCAGCTTCAACACTTGATAAGGATGTTAAGGCTGAATGTGAAAAGACTAATAACGTTGAAGCTGCTACTGTAGTTGGTAAGGTAGTTGCTAAGAAGGCATTAGAAAAGGGTATAACAACTGTTGTCTATGATAGAGGCGGTTTCGTATATGAAGGAAAAGTAAAAGCATTAGCAGACGCAGCTCGTGAAGCTGGTCTTGAATTTTAAGCGGAAGGGAGATACAGTATGAAACGTACAATAATTGATGCTAGTCAGTTAGAATTAAATGATAATGTAGTATCAATCAAGCGTGTAACTAAAGTTGTAAAAGGTGGTCGTAATATGCGTTTTGCAGCATTAGTAGTTGTTGGTGATGGCAACGGACACGTTGGTGCAGGTGTTGGTAAGGCAGCTGAAATTCCTGAAGCTATCCGTAAAGGAAAAGAAGATGCTATCAAACATTTAGTAGAAGTTCCAATTGATGAGAATGGTTCTGTTCCACATGATTTTATCGGTAAGTTTGGAGGAGCTACAGTATTACTTAAGAGAGCTCCAGAAGGTACTGGTATCATCGCTGGTGGTCCAGCTCGTTCAGTTCTTGAACTTGTTGGTATCAAGAACATCCGTACAAAGTCTCTTGGATCTAACAATAAGCAGAACGTAGTTTCAGCAACAATCGCTGGTCTTCAGGCTATGAAGACTCCAGAAGAAGTTGCAAGACTTCGTGGTAAGTCAGTAAGCGAGATTCTTGGCTAATTGACATTGTAGATTGTAAATATAGTGCATGTGCGTATTTTATGCACATGCAGGTTTAATAGTTCATTAACCGCATCAGGCGGAGTGGAGGAATAAAAATGGCAGATAAGAAGTTAAAGATAACTTTAGTAAAATCTCCAATTAGTGCTGTTCCTAAGCATAGAAGAACTGTTGAGGCTATGGGACTTAGCAAGATGCACAAGACAGTTGAGCTTCCAGATAACGCAGCAACAAGAGGACAGATTCAGCAGATTGGTTATATGTTAAAGGTAGAAGAAATCTAATAAATATTTTTAGATAGGAGGTGCAGTGATGGATTTATCTAATTTAAGACCTGCAGCAGGTTCAGTAAAGAGTGATAATTTCAGAAAAGGCCGTGGACATGGTTCAGGTAATGGTAAGACAGCCGGTAAGGGTCACAAGGGACAGAAGGCTCGTTCAGGAGCTCCAAGACTTGGCTTTGAAGGTGGTCAGATGCCATTATATAGAAGAATTCCTAAGAGAGGATTTACTAACAGAAATCATAAAGATATCGTTGGTATTAACATCAGTGTATTAGAAAGATTCGAAGATGGTGCAGAAGTTTCAGTTGCTACATTAATTGAAACAGGTATCGTTAAGAATCCAAGAGATGGTGTTAAGATCCTTGGTAATGGCGAATTTACAAAGAAGCTCACTGTTAAGGCTAACGCTTTTAGTGCTTCAGCTAAAGAAAAGATTGAAGCTCTTGGTGGAACCTGTGAGGTGATCTAATGTTAAAAACACTAGTCAACGCATTTAAAAATAAAGACATACGTAAAAAATTGCTTTATACACTTATGATGCTTGTTGTAGTTAGAATAGGAAGCTTGCTTCCTATTCCTGGTGTTGATACAGAGTATTTTAGTACCCTTCTTAGTGGTATTAATAACGGCGACTTAAGTTATCTTAGTGCATTTACAGGTGGTTCATTTGAAAAGATGTCACTTTTTGCATTAAGTATAACACCATATATTACATCTTCAATTATTATGCAGCTTCTTACAATTGCAATTCCAAAGTTGGAAGAGATGCAAAAAGAAGGCGAAGATGGCAGAAAGAAAATTGCTTCAATTACAAGATATGTAACAATCGGTCTTGCATTAATCGAAAGTGTAGCTATGGCTATTGGTTTTGGTAAGCAGGGCCTTATTAAGGGTTATGCTGATATGAGTACAATCCATTATGTATCAAGTATAGTTGTAGTTGTTGCAGCACTTACTGGTGGTTCTGCATTGTTAATGTGGATTGGGGAAAGAATTACTGAGAATGGTGTTGGTAATGGTATTTCAATAGTACTTTTAATAAACATTATTTCAGGTATGCCTAACGACTTTGCAACACTTTACAGCACATTTGTCGCTCCTAAGACAATTGCGAAGGGTGTTCTTGCCGGAGCAGTTATTTTGGCAATTTTAATTCTAATGGTAGTTCTTGTCTGTTTCCTTCAGGATGGTGAAAGAAGAATTCCTGTTCAGTATTCACAGAAGGTAACCGGTAGAAAGTCTATGGGTGGTCAGTCTACTCATATTCCTTTAAAGGTTAATACTGCTGGTGTAATGCCAATCATTTTTGCATCATCACTTATGCAGTTCCCTGTAATTATCGTACAGCTTTTCTCTAGTACAACTTATGAATGGACAAAATACCTTAGTTCTTCATATTGGTGCAAGGTGGCAACGCCTAAGTATTCACTTGGATTATTATTATATATTGTATTAGTAATTGTATTTGCATATTTCTATACGTCAATAACTTTTAATCCGGTTGAAGTTGCAGATAACATGAAGAGAGCTGGTGGAGTAATTCCTGGTATAACACCTGGTAAATCTACTAGCGAGTACTTAAATAAAATATTAAATTATATCGTATTCGTAGGTGCAGTAGGACTTATGATTATTGCTTTAATACCAATTATGTGTTCTGGTTTCTTTAATGCCAGTGTATCATTTGGCGGAACTTCAATAATAATTATTGTTGGTGTAGTTCTTGAAACATTAAAGCAGATAGAAGCTCAGATGTGTAATCGTTATTACAGAGGTTTCTTAAGCGAATAATTTCTTAAACATAAAGACAGATGACTTGCCCCGCTTATGCTGGGCGAGTCGTTTGTGTATAAAGAATCTATATAGGAAGGGCATGGTGATTATTTTGAAGATTATTATGTTAGGAGCTCCTGGTGCCGGAAAGGGTACACAGGCAAAGAAGATTGCAGCAAAATATTCAATTCCACATATCTCAACAGGAGATATTTTCAGAGCTAATATCAAGAACAATACTGAACTTGGACAGAAAGCTAAGACTTATATGGACAAAGGTGAATTAGTTCCTGATGAATTAGTAGTTGACCTTATAATGGACAGATTTAAAGAACCTGACTGTGCCAACGGTTATGTTCTTGATGGATTCCCAAGAACAATTCCACAGGCAGAAGCACTTGATAAAGCACTCAATGCCCAGAATGAATCAGTAGACTATGCTATAAATGTAGAAGTACCTGATGAAAATATCATTAACAGAATGTCAGGAAGAAGAGCTTGTGTAGGATGTGGAGCAACATATCATATACAGTTTAATCCTACTAAGGTTGAAGGCGTTTGTGATGTATGCGGTGAAAAACTCATTTTAAGAGATGATGATAAGCCAGAAACAGTTAAGAACAGACTTTCAGTATACCATGAACAGACACAGCCATTAATCGATTATTATGCTAAGAAGAGTATATTAGCAGAGGTTGATGGAACAAAAGATATGGAAGATGTATTTAACGCTATTGTTGAAATATTAGGAAAGTAATTAACTATGTCAGTATCAATAAAATCTAAAAGAGAAATTGAGATAATGAGGGAAGCTGGTAGAATTCTGGGAACTGTAATGAGAGATTTATCTAAAGAAATCAAGCCAGGAATGTCAACATACACAGTTGATAAGCTTGGAGAAGAGATGATCAGAAGTTACGGTTGTATTCCATCATGTAAAGGATATGAAGGTTATCCGGCAGCTTTTTGTATATCAGTTAATGAAGCTGTTGTCCATTCAATTCCATCTAAAAAGATTATCCTTAAAGAAGGGGATATTGTCAGTCTGGATGCATGTCTTGAGTATAAGGGATATCAGGCGGATGCGGCAAGAACGGTTGGAGTTGGACAGATTAGTGATGAGGCAGCAAAGTTAATTGAGGTTACAAAGCAGAGCTTCTTTGAAGGTATAAAGTATGCAAAAGAAGGCTGTCATCTTCATGAGATTTCAAATGCGATAGCTGCATATAACGAAAGTTTTGGATATGGAGTAATCAGAGACCTCGTAGGACATGGTATAGGAACACAGATGCATGAAGATCCACCAATACCTAACTTTACACAACCAAGACGTGGTATTAAGTTATATGAAGGCATGACTCTTGCTATAGAGCCAATGGTTTCGGCAGGTGGATATGAAATTGAATGGCTGGACGATGACTGGACAGCAGTAACAGCAGACAGGTCATTAGCAGCCCACTATGAGAATACCGTTCTTGTAACTAAGGATGGTCCTGATGTACTTACGCTTGTGGATTAATAAAAATATTAACAGGAGGCTTGTCTATGAATGATAATCTTATAGGATGTTTTGCATCATCAATAGCAGGACATGATAAATGTAAAACATATATAATAACTGATGCGGATGATTTATATGTATATCTTGCTGACGGTAAGTACAAATTAATAGAAAAGCCGAAAAAGAAAAAACGTAAGCATGTTCAGATATCTGGTATAAAGGATATCAATATACAGTTAAAGCAGGATTGTAACAGTAAAATCATTAATGAAGATATTAAGAGAGCAATTAAGGAGTATAATTTATGTCAAAAGCAGATGTAATTGAAATTGAAGGAAAAGTAGTTGAAAAGCTTCCAAACGCTTTTTTTAAGGTTGAATTAGAAAATGGTCATCAGATTCTTGCAACTATCAGCGGAAAGCTTAGAATGAACTTTATCAGAATCTTACCGGGTGACAAAGTTACAATAGAACTTTCACCATATGATCTTAGCAAGGGAAGAATTATCTGGAGAGATAAGTAATTCATATAGTTTTATATGGAGTATCAGATATATTAATACTGATTGAAAGATATTATACATAATGTATAATACCTTACAATATAAAAAAGAAAAATTTGTTAAAAATTTTTCTTGCAATTAAAAAAATAGTTGTGCTATAATGTATAACGAACTTGTCTGAAAGGAGGCTTTTGCAGTGAAGGTTAGATCATCAGTAAAACCAATTTGTGAAAAGTGCAAAGTCATTAAAAGAAAGGGTAGCATAAGAGTTATTTGCGAAAACCCTAAGCACAAGCAGAGACAGGGTTAATTAACCTGAGGGAGGAGTATAGCTTCTCATTTTTTCTGCGTTTATAATATTATCTATATCAGTAGATATATTATGATGTATTCTTGCATATCAGATGCGGGAATAATTAATTTGCGGCTGCAGTAATGAACCGCCCGGCAAGGTTGTAAGGTGGACATTGCTATTTTATATAAGTAGTAAGGTGGCAACGCACACATTTCAGGCGTCAGTTATATGACGAGCTGCGTATGTATCTATACTACATTCATTTTAACATTAATTATTGATTAACGGAGGTTAAAGAACACATGGCTCGTATTTCAGGTGTAGATTTACCAAGAGAAAAGCGTATTGAAATCGGACTTACTTATGTTTACGGTATCGGTAGAGTAAGAGCATCTAAGATTCTTGAAGAGGCTGGAGTTAATCCAGATACTCGTGTAAAGGATTTAACAGATGAAGAAGTTGCAAAGATTGCAAAGGTTATCGATGCAGATCATGAGCATTTAGTAGAAGGTGACTTAAGAAGAGAAGTTGCCATGAATATTAAGAGATTAAAGGAAATCGGATGTTACAGAGGAATCCGTCATAGAAAGGGACTTCCTTGCAGAGGACAGAAGACTAAGACTAATGCAAGAACATGTAAGGGTCCTAAGAAGACAGTTGCTAATAAGAAGAAATAAGATAGGTAAACTCATAGGAGGTTAGTTTAAAAATGGCTCAAAAAGTTACAAAAAAAGCAACAAAGAAGCGTATTAAAAAGAACGTTGAAAGAGGACAGGCACATATTCAGTCTTCTTTTAATAATACAATAGTTACTTTAACAGATGCAGAAGGTAATGCTTTATCATGGGCAAGTGCCGGTGGTCTTGGTTTCAGAGGTTCTAAGAAGTCAACACCTTATGCTGCACAGATGGCTGCTGAGACAGCTACAAAGGCTGCTTTAATTCACGGATTAAAGTCTGTAGACGTTATGGTTAAGGGACCAGGTTCAGGTAGAGAAGCTGCAATTCGTGCGCTTTCAGCTTGTGGTCTTGAAGTTACAAGTATCAAGGACGTTACTCCTGTTCCACATAATGGATGCCGTCCACCAAAACGTAGAAGAGTCTAATTAGGAGGTAGAATTAAGATGGCAGTTAATAGAACACCTGTACTTAAGAGATGTAGATCACTTGAGTTAGATCCTATTTATTTAGGAATAGATAAGAAGTCTAGAAGAAAGGCTAAGAATGCTGGAAGAAAGGTTAGCGAATATGGCTTACAGCTTAGAGAAAAGCAGAAGGCTAAGTTCATCTACGGTGTATTAGAGAAGCCTTTCAGAAATTATTATAAGAAAGCTGAAAAGATGAAGGGTATGACTGGTGAAAACCTTATGGTTATGCTCGAAACAAGACTTGACAGCATTATTTTCAGATTAGGTTTTGCAAGAACAAGAAGAGAAGCAAGACAGATTGTTGATCACAAGCATGTATTAGTTAATGGTAAGAGTGTAAACATCCCTTCATACTTAGTAAAGGCTGGAGATGTTATCGAAATTAGAGAAAAGTCTAAGTCTTTAACAAGATATAAGGATATCTTAGAAGCTACTAACGGAAGACTTGTTCCTGAATGGCTTGAAGCAGATAAGGATGCTCTTAAGGGTACAGTTAAGCAGTTACCTACAAGAGAGATTATTGATGTTCCTGTAGACGAGATGCTTATCGTCGAGTTATATTCTAAGTAATCTGTAAACTGATTGCATGAATAAAACTTTTAAAACCCAAAAAGGAGGGGCTATACATGGTTGACGCAGATTTTAATTTTAAGATGCCTAAGATCGAGATGGCAGAGATGTCAGAAGATGGAAAGTACGGCAGATTTGTAGTAGAACCACTTGAAAGAGGTTATGGATTAACTCTTGGTAATTCACTTAGAAGAATTATGCTTTCATCTTTAGTTGGTACTGCTGTAAGCAGTGTCAAGATTGATGGCGTTCTTCATGAATTCAGTTCTATTCCGGGTGTTAAGGAAGACGTAACTGAGATTATAATGAATATCAAGCAGTTGGCTATCAAGAACAATGGTAATTCGGTTGAACCTGTGGAAGCTCATATTGACTTCGTAGGAGAGGGTGTTGTTAAGGCATCAGATATTCAGGTGGATCCTGATATTGAAATCGTTAATCCAGATCTTGTTATTGCACATCTTAATGGTGGTGCAGATTGTAAGCTTTCTATGGAACTTACAATCACAAATGGCAGAGGATATGTAAGCTCTGAAAAGAACAAGAAGGAAGATCAGCCAGTAGGCGTTATTGCAATTGATTCTATCTATACACCGGTTGAACGTGTTAATATGAAAGTTCAGAATACTCGTGTTGGACAGGATACAGATTTTGATAAGCTTACACTTGATATTTTTACAAATGGTACAATAGCACCTGATGAGGCTTTGAGCCTTGCAGCTAAGGTACTTAGTGAGCATTTAAAGGTATTTATCAACCTTTCAGAAAATGCTGTTAAGGCAGAGATTATGGTTGAACAGCGTGAAGATGAGTCAGCTAAGGTTCTTTCAATGAGTATTGAAGATCTTGAATTATCTGTTCGTTCATTCAATTGTCTTAAGAGAGCTGGTATCAATACAGTTGAACAGCTTTGTAATAAGACACCTGATGATATGATGAAGGTAAGAAACCTTGGTAAGAAGTCTTTAGATGAAGTACTTTTAAAGCTTAAGGAATTAAATTTACAGCTTAGTCCAAATGAAGACTAATTATTAGTATAAATATAATTACTTAATTAGGGCAGCTACCAGTTGTGCGTGATACAGAGTATATCAATATTATCTGATATCTGTTTAAAACAGATATAGTTATATTAATGCTCTGTATTATGCATGTTAATAATAATAGAATTTGTAGAGAAAAACATATATACAATAAGTCCATAAGAGCATGTATATACGTTACAAATGGAGGATAATATAATGGCAAAGTATAGAAAACTTGGAAGAAACTCAAGCCAGAGAAAGGCTTTAATCAGAAGCCAGGTAACAGCTTTAATCGAAAATGGTAAGATCGTTACAACAGAAGCAAGAGCTAAGGAAGTTCGTAAGCAGGCTGAAAAGCTTATTGCACTTGCTGTAAGAGAAAAAGATAACTTTGAAACAGTAACTGTATCTGCTAAGGTTCCTAAGAAGGATGCTGAAGGTAAGAGAGTTAAGGAAGTTGTAGATGGTAAGAAGGTTACTGTTTACGATACTGTTGAAAAGGAAATCAAGAAGGATATGCCTTCAAGACTTCATGCTAGAAAGCTTATGTCTAAAGAACTTTATGTAATTAAGGAAGTTCCTACAGAAGCAGCAGGAAGAAAGAAGAACACAAAGACTGTAGACCTTACAAATAAGTTATTTGATGAAATCGCACCTAAGTATGCAGAACGTCATGGTGGATATACAAGAATCGTTAAGATTGGCTTAAGAAAAGGTGATGCAGCCATGGAAGTAATTCTTGAATTAGTTTAATCTTAATTCAGGAAAATATATTTAATTTGATAAACAGCACATTAAACTGTCGTTTTATGATTAGTGTCATAAAGCGGCAGTTTTTTTAGTTATATGGATAAAGTTTTTATATTTAAAATATTGCTATGTGAATGTATAAAATGTATAATAATGATTAAATTGCAAAATAAAGGTAATAGAAAATATATACCTGATTAATTATATTATATATGAGATTTTCTTTGTTTACCTGCAATAAAATTAATCAGAATGGAGATTGATATGGGGATTGTAAAGGCTGATAAACTTACATTTGAATATATAAGACGTGATGAAGATGGTAATGTAGATAGCATTACAACGGCGGTGGATAATGTAAGTCTTGATATTCAGACAGGTGAATTTGTTGCTGTATTAGGCCATAATGGTTCAGGAAAGTCCACATTTGCTAAACATATTAATGCACTTTTGTATCCTACAGAGGGTACGTTGTGGGTTGATGGATTAGATACAGCAGATACAGGTAATACAATGACAGTAAGGCAGAATGCCGGTATGGTATTTCAGAATCCTGATAATCAGATGATATGTACACTCGTTGAGGAAGAAGTTGGATTTGGACCTGAAAATATAGGTGTACCTACAGATGAGATATGGCAAAGGGTAGAAAATAGTCTTAAATCGGTTGGAATGTATGGATTCAGAAAGGCATCTCCATCTAAGCTTTCAGGAGGACAGAAACAAAGAGTAGCCATAGCATCAATTGTAGCAATGAAGCCTAAATGTATTGTACTTGATGAGCCGACAGCAATGCTTGATCCAATTGGAAGAAAAGAAGTTATTGAGACTTTGCATGAACTTAACCGTAAAGAGGGAGTTACGATAATTCTAATTACACATTATATGGAAGAGGTTATTGATGCTGACAGGATATATGTTATGGATGAGGGAAAACTTGTCATGCAGGGAACTCCACGGCAGATTTTTTCACAGGTTGACAGGCTTAAAGAATTAAGACTTGATGTTCCGCAGGTTACTGAACTTGCATATGAATTAAAGAAGAGCGGAATTAAGTTAAGTGATGGCATTTTAACAACGGATGAACTTATAAGAGAACTTGAAAAATATAAAAGATGATAGTGTGAAAAATAAGTTCGATAGCTTATTTTATCACAAGTTCATAAATGAACTGGCTATTTGTGTCGCAGGTGTCACAAAGCAGCGCTTATCGTAGAGCCAAATCTGACAGTTGGCCGCGATTACTCCGGCATTAAAAATGCCTGTAGAATGGAGATTAGTATAAAAATTATTTAAGCGATATAAAATAATAAGTTATATAAAGTCAAATGTTATTATGGGAAAGGAAAATGGTTATATATTATAAACATATAAATATAATAATAAAGTTAAGCAGTAGTCAGGTTTAATAAAAGGCTTTTAAATAAATAGCAGCTTTTTATTATGACCGGTGCATTTTGCGGCAATTATTATACAATGTCGGATATATAACATAATATCAGGATTATGTCAATTATAGTAGATAAGATCAGCTATACATATGAAGTTGGAACCGGCTTTGAAAGACAGGCTCTTAAGGATGTAAGCTGTTGTATTGAAAAAAATGAATTTATAGGACTGATTGGTCATACAGGTTCCGGTAAGTCTACATTTATACAACATCTTAATGGCCTTATAAAGGCAACAAGTGGAAGTATATTTTATGATGGACAGGATATTTATGACAAAGAGTTTGACATGAAGAAGCTGAGGAGTAAAGTAGGACTGGTGTTTCAGTATCCTGAACATCAGCTGTTTGAAACAGAAATATTCAAGGATGTATGTTTTGGGCCTAAAAATCTTGGACTCCAACGAATGGAAATAGAGCTTAGGGCGTATGAGGCTTTAAAGCTTGTAGGACTTGATGAAAATCTGTATTATCAGTCGCCATTTGACTTATCAGGCGGACAGAAGCGAAGAGTTGCAATAGCAGGGGTACTTGCAATGAAACCGGATGTGTTAATACTGGATGAGCCAACAGCGGGACTTGACCCTAAAGGAAGGGAAGATATTCTTAATTGTGTAAAAAAATTAAGAGATGAGACAGGAATAACGGTTATTCTGGTTTCACACAGCATGGAAGATGTTGCAAGGTACGTTGACAGAATAATGGTAATGAATGATGGTATTCTGATGTATGATGATACACCACAGAATGTATTTGCACATTATAAGGAACTTGAAAAGATTGGCCTTTCAGCACCTCAGGTAACTTATATAATGAATGATATGAAAAAAAACGGCTGGAATGTGGATACCGATGTGCTTACCATTGAGGATGCAAGGGATAGTATTCTTAGAAGTATAATAAAAAAATAGTTTAAAATACTAATGTATTGTAACATAAAAATATCAGATAAGGAAAATGAGAAATGTTAAGAGATATAACAATTGGTCAATATTATCAGACAGATTCGGTAATACACAGGTTGGATCCACGGGTAAAACTGATGGGAACATTGATATTTATTATATCATTGTTTCTTGATAGGAGTATATGGATATATCTTGGTGTAACTATATTTCTTGCAGCCGTAATCAAGCTGTCAAGGGTGCCATTAAAATTTATTGTAAAAGGTCTTAGGGCAGTAGTAATTCTTATTGTATTCAGTGCAATATTTAACCTGTTTCTTACACAGGGAGAACCTTTAATAACAATATGGAAGCTCACTATAACAAAGGAAGGTGCAATTCTTGCTGCATTTATGGTGGTAAGACTGTTATACCTTATTATGGGTTCGTCACTTATGACACTTACGACAACACCAAATAATCTGACAGACGGACTTGAAAAGGGACTTGGGTTTTTAAAATATATAAAGGTACCGGTACATGAAATAGCAATGATGATGTCAATAGCATTAAGATTTATTCCAATTCTTATTGATGAGACTGATAAGATTATGAAGGCTCAGATGGCAAGAGGTGCGGATTTTGAAAATGGTAATCTGATACAAAGAGCGAAAGCTATGATACCGGTGCTTGTGCCATTATTTATATCAGCATTCAGACGTGCAAATGAACTTGCAATGGCTATGGAAGCAAGATGCTATCACGGTTCAGAGGGCAGAACAAAGATGAAACCTCTTAAATATAATAAGAACGATTATATTGCATATATTATATTATTTGCATATCTTGCGGTTATGATTGCTGTAAGTATACTATTATAGAGAGGTTATGAATGAAGAATATAAAATTAGTTGTAGCCTATGATGGTACTAACTATAGCGGATGGCAGATTCAGCCTAATGCTGTTACAATAGAGCAGCTGCTTGACAAGGCCATTAATAGTCTAACAGGGGAAAATGTACATGTTACAGGAGCAAGCAGAACAGATGCCGGCGTGCATGCTATGGGAAATGTAGCTGTATTTAAGACTAATTCTACAATACCGGGACGAAGATGGGCATATGCGATTAACAGATTTCTGCCGGATGATATTGTAGTACAGGCTTCATGGGAGGTTGAAAAGAATTTTCATCCAAGACATTGTAATACTGTTAAGACATATGAATATAAAATATTAAATACGCCATTTCCATTTCCAAAGGAAAGAAATTATAGCTGGCATGTTTCACATGACCTCAATATAAATAATATGAAAGAAGCGGCACAGATACTTATTGGGGAGCATGATTTTAAGAGCTTCTGCTGTGTAAGAACGCAGACAGAAAGTACAGTAAGACACATATATTCTATTGAGATTATTAAGGAAAATATATATAATAAAAATATAAGTGAGAAATTTTCCAATAAATATAATAACGATAGTATTAAGAAAAATGGTGATAATAATAAGAACTGCCTTGATATGAAAGTATCAGATAATATGTCGGGATTATCTGATAAAATATTTGGTAAGAATTATAGTTGTGATGATAAGTTACAAAATAACAATGTATCAGCTGCAAATCGTGCAGATAACATAAGTAATGGTTCGTATATAACTATAAGAATTAAGGGAAATGGTTTCCTTTATAATATGGTTAGAATAATAGCAGGAACTCTTATGCAGGTTGGAAGAGGGCAGCTTACGCCTGCCGCTGTACAAAATATGCTGCTGAGTAAAGACAGATGCAGTGCCGGACAGACAGCACCACCACAAGGGCTGACACTTATGGGAATAGATTATGTGGATGGTGATGATAAAGAAATAGTGTGAAAAATCACATTGATATGCTGATTTTTCACAGATTAATATATTAACTGGCTATTTGTGCCGCAGGCGTCGCAAAGCAGCCCTTATCGCAGAGCCAAATCTGACATTTGGCTTGCGGTTCCTCCGGCATTAAAAATGCCTGCAGAATGGAGATTAATATGTTTAAAGAAATTAAATTTAACACTATGGTGATGTCGATTGTCTATATTATTCTTGGATTAATACTTCTTATTTTTCCGGATACGACAGCAAGAACAATATGTTATGTAGCAGGTGGTGCAATTATTGCACTGGGAGTAATTACAATATTTAGTTATATGGCAAGAGAGATAAGAATAAGATACTATCAGAATGACTTTGCATTAGGTCTTCTTGAAGTGCTTGCAGGTATATTTTTTATATGGAAATCAGACCTTATAATTTCACTTATCCCATTTTTATTTGGCTTTATAGTAATGATAAGTGGTTTTATAAAGCTTCAGCAGGCACTTGATATCAAGATGATGGGAATTTCAAGCTGGTATACAATTCTTATAATTGGAATTATAAATGTAATATTCGGACTTATATTGCTTATTAATCCGTTTGAGGCAGCAAGAGTGTTGTTTATGCTGATAGGTGCAGGCCTTTTATTTAGTGGTATATCAGATATTATAATTAATATGATAATGATTAAGAGGGTTAAGGATTATATAAAAAATGATGGACCTATAGATGTAGATTATAATGAGATAGATTCTGATAAATAAATGTAATTAATCTGATTGTGGGCAATGGCAGAATTATGAGCAGCAGCCATTAAAGATATTATCGGTGTAGAAATTCAGTGGCGGTTTTTGGTTGTATATTTAAAATTATGGAAGCGTATAAAGAATTACTAAATATCTTCTATAATTTTTAAAATATACAATAAAAACCGCCATTGTCAGCTATAAAAAAATTATTATATGCATAAAATATAAAGGTTTATAAATATTATGATTAGGAAAACTTAGTATTTATAGCAAAATTAATTATGGTATTGGGTATGTATTTATAAGACATAAGAAAATATCGGTTATAAGAGAATTGATGTGGAAAAAGAGAAGCATATATCTGGGGAAATAAAAAGTTATTAAGAAAAATCAAAAGCATTTGTGGATAATGTGTGAAAAAATATAGGAATAAGCAATAAAATTTATTGACACACGTGGATTGGTGTTATATAATCATTAAATGTGGCGTGGATTAGTCTGCCCACTATGTGAATGTTAATATGATATAAGATGTTTAACCAATGCCCCGGAGAAACATTTTTATATACATTAACTCTAATTTAATTAATTTATTAACTAACGCAAATAATGCAATATTTCAGGAGGAAAACCAATGAAAACTTATATGGCTACTGCATCAAGCATCGAAAGAAAATGGTATGTTGTTGATGCTGCAGATTATACATTAGGTCGTTTAGCATCACAGGTTGCTAGTGTTTTAAGAGGTAAGAATAAGCCAACTTATACACCATCATTAGATTGTGGTGACAACGTTATCGTTATTAATGCTGAAAAGGTTCAGCTTACAGGTAAGAAGTTAGATCAGAAGATTTATTATCATCATTCAGATTATGTAGGTGGAATGAAGGAAACAACTCTTAAAGAGATGTTAGAAAAGAAGCCTGAAAGAGTTATTGAACTTGCTGTTAAGGGAATGCTTCCAAAGGGACCTTTAGGAAGACAGATGTATACAAAGCTTCATGTTTACGCTGGTCCTGATCATGAACAGGCAGCTCAGAAGCCAGAAGTATTAAAGTTTTAATTAAAGGACAAATAAGGAGGAAATAACAGTGGCTAATAATGCAAACGCAAAGTTCTACGGAACAGGTAGAAGAAAAAGCAGTATCGCTAGAGTATATTTAGTACCAGGTAACGGTACAATTACAATAAATAAGAGATCAATTGATGAGTTTTTTGGTCTTGAAACACTTAAGGTTGTTGTTCGTCAGCCTTTAGTAGCAACAGAGACACTTGATAAGTATGATGTTATCGTAAATGTACACGGTGGCGGATACACAGGTCAGGCTGGTGCTATCAGACATGGTATCTCAAGAGCTCTTCTTCAGGTTGATTCAGAAGAATACCGTCCATCACTTAAGAAGGCTGGTTTCTTAACAAGAGATCCAAGAATGAAGGAAAGAAAGAAGTACGGCTTAAAGGCAGCTCGTCGTGCTCCACAGTTCTCAAAGAGATAATAATCAGAACACTCGAAACCCTTGTAAACACTGGTTTGCAGGGGTTTCTTTATACCCAATTCCAAGCATTTGGTGCTTATTTGGTGTTTGTTTTGTTAAAATCTGTTCCATAAGTTCAGCAGTTTTCTTTTTTGAACTATTTAAAACAGCGGTGTATGTGTCTGCTGTAATCTGAATATCGGCATGTATCAATTATCTTGTTGGAAGAGCTTAAGAGAAAACATTCATTTTTTGACATGTAATAAGAATTCTTATAGCACTGAGGAATATTTAGAAATTTTAAAGAAGGCAAGAGATAGCATGATACAATGCCATTTATTGTAACCATGGAGTAAAATTTAGATTACTACCTAGTTGTACAAAAAATACAGCATAAGATTAATTAACTGGTAGGCAGTTTTATTAAAGCTGCCTGCTATTTTTGTTTTGGCAATAAAATTGTCTACTATGCAGGTGAGTTCTCAAATAGAATTGTGAATGTAAAATGTATATTATTTATTTTAACAGTTATTAAAGCTAGTGAATACCTGATTTTGAAGTCATATAAGAAAATTGATTCCAGATGTGGAATCAATGATTTATATGATGACTATATAGACAAGAAAATTATAGACTTCAATCCTCATCCATAGCATCAGCCCAATTCCTCTAATTGGTTCTTTTTAGGAAGAATTACATTCTTGCATTGGCTTTCTTTGATACATCCCTGTGTGACAGCAAATTTGAATAAGCTCTGTAAAATATAGTATATTCTCTTGGCATTTGCAGGAGATAGTGTTCTCATTTCGCCTTTGATTTCTGTTTTTTAAGTGGTCGATAAATCGGTCATAGTTATGAGGTGGAATACTTCCAAAGGGGAAGTTGCACCGGTATTCGGAGATACAAGGGATGGATATAGCTATACATCACTTGGATATATGAATGTGGAAACGAAGGAGATGTATTCAAAAGAAGAAGTACAGCATGAAATTAAACCTTGTACTCGTACAGGTACTGTGGAGCAGATGGATGCGAATGTCGAAGCTATGGCGAGAGATTTGCAGGAGATATTGAGGATAAGTGTGGAACAGAGGAGATTATGGGAAGCGTATGAGGGAAGATGAGGAATGAGCATATAAGGCAATTATGCGGGATGATAATTGCCTTACATTTTTTTATTGCTTAGAGGTGAATATTAGGAATGGTTGGATGGTAGTAGAATGGTAATGGCAGAATTTAAAATAATATGGTAAAATAACAATTAAAGAGTTGAAGAAATGGAACATATGTTCTATAATATTGATTATAGAATTGTTGCTAATAAAAACGACATGTTTGAAATGGAGGGTTTGTTATGGCAAAGAAAAAAATAGAAATAGTAAAACAATATCTAGAAGAAGTGCTTAATAATAGAATTGGGATAGATTATACAGAAGAAGAACGAAAAAGGGATTTAGAAGAAGATATAGATGATAGAGTGAAAAAAGCTCTAGGTGAAATATGGAAAGAGAAGGTAGTAGGAAAAAAAACTGGTAATAAGAAAATTGATAAAAATATTCCAGCGTACCATGGGGATAAAGGAAACGGAAAACCAGATGTGATGCTATATGATGTTTTTGGGAAACAAGAGATTTCTATGATTATTGAGGATAAAAAATTTTCTTCTAGTGAAGATCCTATACCACAGGCTGTTACATATGCATCAATCGGTAATCTAATTAAGTTTCCTTGTAGAATTGTTATTGGAAACAATCCGACAAAACCCCTTGATGTTAGAGTATTAGTCAATGATCATTATGAACCATTGATAATAAATGGGAAAAAAGTGGATTATTTCTTTGGAGAGCCTATTTTTAAGTTGATATATGATAATCCAAATGTCAATGAATTTGTTCTGGAAGAGTTAGTGGAGGCGCCATTTACACAAAAAGATTTTCATAACATAATTAATAAATTAAAAAATTTGTACAGACAGATACCAGAGATACAAAATAATGATGATTTATCGATTAATTTTACTGTAAGTTTTGTGGCATTGAAAATGATTATGGAAAAACAAGGTATTTCTTGGAGTATAATAAATGAACCCAAGGACATTCTTGAAAATGTAGATCAGATTATTGGAAGAAGAGCTAATAACGACATAAAACAAAAATATGGAGATATCTTTGCTATTGTTGATAAAGATGGAAATGAAACTTTTAATTTTTATTCTTTGCTGGACAATATAGATGTAAGAGAAAAATCAGAAGGAATACCAAATGATGAATCCGTGATAATGCAAATTTATCATGAATTTGAAGCAATTCCAGAAAAAGACTTATCCATTGATTTGTTTGGGGAAGTATATGAATGTCTTGCAAGTAAGAAAACAAAATCATTATTAGGAGAGTACTTTACAAGAAGACATATTATTCAGGCTATTGTAAGAATGTTTTTGCCAGAAGATGAAATATACAATATTGTTGAATATCGCAAACTGATAGCTGATCCTTGTTGTGGAACAGGTGGATTTTTGACAGAAAGCTTTAAATATATTCGAGATTATTGTGAAAAAAATCATCCGGGTTTAGATACATCTGATTTGGCTCAGCAAATAATAATTGGTTATGATATAAACAATAACAGTATAGGTAGAACTAGGATTAATATGACTTTAGCAGGAGATGGATTTTCAGATATTCAAAGGCTGAATTCACTCACTTCTTCTAATATGGCTGAGAATGTTGATTATATATTGACAAATGTGCCATATGGTAAAGGAGATTATGCTATAAGTGATCCAAATAGCAATGATGCATTTCTAAAATCAAATAATAATAAGAGATTAGAATTAAATTTTGTTATTAAGGTAATACAGATGCTTAAAGTTGGCGGAAGAGCCTCAATTATTGTACCAGAGGGATTACTTGAGGCACCAACATTAGCTACCTTTAGAGAATATCTATTTAAGCAATGTAAGATTACAACAATAGTTTCTTTGCCTAAATTTGCTTTTGCTCCATACACTAAATGGAAAACATATGTCATTTTTATTGAAAAACGAATTAACCCTCTGAATAGTATTGAAGATGTATTTGCAAAGAATGAGAACATTTGGGCATATATAGTAGATAATGATGGGTATGCTAATTCGGACAAAAGATTTTCTACATCCTTGAAAGGTGAAGATGGAAGTTGGAAACATGATGAATTGAAAGAATATGTGGATAGTAATGGCGTTAAGCAGTCAGCAAAAATTGTTCAAAAGTATGAGGCAAGAGCTGAAGATGAGGAAGAAGTTTATTACAATGAGTGGAACGAAGCTATTAAAGGTAAAAAGTATGGATTTATAAATATAAAGGAAATAGCCAAGAAAAAAACAATAAAATATAATACGATAAATACAACTGCGGTAAATGCAATTTTAAAAAATGAGGCAAATAATCAAAGTATTCTTTCAGAGGAAAATTACAGTATTTTAATTTCTAATATATCTAAGGGAAGAAATGGGTATAGTGTAAAGAAAGAACACTATATATTAGATAATGATTTAAAGGAAGAATTTGTTTCAATTTTTGAGGAACTACAGATAGAATATGATGGTGAAAATAATAAATTTTATGATATTAGTGGGGAAGAAACCATATATGCATTGCCTCTTGTACCAGAAAAATATTTTAGAAAGAAGAACCATGATGTAATTGATTTACAAGAACTTATTAATTCGGTCAATAGCATAGAAAATGAATTGAAAATAATGTTTGGAGATGATTAGATGAAAATAAAAGAAATCTTTTATGTAAAAACAGGAAGGAGAATAATTGAAGAAGATGTATATATGCATCAAGGGAATTTTCCATGTGTAACATCACAAACTGCTAAGAACGGTATAACTTGGTATGCGGATTCAAGTTGGATAAATAAACTATATGGTGATTTTGTTGTTAATGAACCCTGTATTACATGGACAAAAGATGGAGCGAAATGTGGAACTATGTTTTTCAGAGATTATGCATTTTATCCTAATGATCATTGTGGAGTTTTGATTCCTAAAGATAAATTTAAATCTGAACTAAATTTGGAGTGGTTTATTTACGAATATCAAAATGAAATTAAGAGTAATGTAAATCAACAAGGGTCACAAGGAATGTTATATAATGAGGAAATGGCAGAGATAGACATAGAATACCCATTTCCAATATTAAAAAAACAAAATTTTATAGTAGAGCAAATAAGAAAATTAAATGATTTGAATAGTTGTATTTCTACTGAAATAAACAAAATAAATGAAATTATTAATAGAGAATTGATATTGAGTAGTTATACAAAATTGAAAGTTAGTAAAATTGCATTATTAAATAAAGGCTCAAGTCGTATTAGTGAGGAAATGATATATAAAAATTTTGATAAGGATGGTATCCCAGTATATTCCTCAGCAACGGAAAATGAAGGGTTAATGGGAAGTGTTTCAAAAAAATGTTACGATGATTTTGAAAAGAAAGGTAATGCAGAAGAATTAACATGGACAACGAATGGTTATGCAGGGGTAGTTTTCTATAGACCTAATAATTATTTGTATTCGGAAAAATGTGGAAGAATAGTTATGCGTAAAAAATATAAGAATTTGATAAATGTAAAATATTTATGTTACATACTAAATCAGATAACATATAAGTATAAGACATCAGAATCAAATAATGGTAAACTAGATATCGTGCATATGTTGGATATACCTGTTCTGTTGCCTGTAGACAAAAATGGAAGAATTGATTTGGTTAAACAAAATGAGATTGTTGAGTTATATGACAAACTTACATTGATAAAAAATGGATTAATGTCAGAAAGTAATAAAATAAACCATCTGATTGGCTAAATATTGAATTATTATAATGAATATGGGATATTTCAAATATATTGATTAAGACAACTAAAAATACAGGAGGCATGAGAAAAATATTGTGGAAAATTTACATTGGATATTTGATGGAATAGGAACAGAAATATTAAGTGCGATTATTGGTGGAGTGATTGGTGGTTTGGCTGGTTATGTAATTGGGGTGAGGAATTCAGCAAAGCAAAATCAAAAAGCAAGAAATGATGCTAAACAAACACAGGAATTTGAAATAGAAAATGTAATCAATAATGATGATAAGGTTCATAATACATTAAGGCAGAATCAAAAAGCAAATAATAATTCTTCGCAAGTTCAGATTGGGGGGATTAGAAATCATGATGAGCGATAATCAAACACAAAAAGCTGGAAATAATTCTCGGCAAATTCAAGCACAGAGCATTATTATAAATAATGGAATTGAAGAAAAGAGGGCTAGGGAAATATTTCATGAAATGTTCGATATTGCTAGAAAAGATTTGACGCAAGAAGCAAATGAAATTGCTCAAAATAGAGTTGAAAGGTTTGAAAGAGACTTAATGCCCAAAATCGAAAAGGTGGAGGGGGCTATAAATTCTTTTGGGGATCCGGCTTTTCAATTTGCGTTAGTCAATGCACATAAAGCAGCAGCAGCCTCTAATAGAGAAGCGGATTTAGAATTATTGTCCGAGTTACTGTTGCATAGAATAAAAAGGAAAGATAACAAAAACAGTTGTGCTGGTATTGGAAAGGCAATTGAAATTGTTGATGATATTTCCGATGAGGCATTATTAGGATTAACGGTGGGGTTTGCTGTCGAGAAATATGTACCTGTTACGGGGAACATATCTGAGGGACTTTCAATTCTAGATGATTTGTTTGGAAAATTTGGCGTTGATGAATTGCCTATTGGGATGGAGTGGCTAGATCATTTGGATATTTTAAATGCTGTTAGGGTTTCTACAATTTCACACTTAAAAAAATATGAACAATGGATGTGTGAAAATATTCCAGGATATTTTGTTGAGGGGATTAGGATAGAATCAGAAGAATATAAGCAGGTACTTAGTATGCTCAAAGATAATAAAATACCTTGCCAGATTTTGTGTAATCATGAGTTAAATGAAGGTTTTGTACGGCTAGCTGTTACCAGTAAAGAGAGTATTGATAATATTTGTTTAGTATGTAATGTAAATGTTAACGGGCAAGAACAAAAAATAGAAAGCAATCTATCGGAACAGCAGAAAGAGGTTTTACATAATATATATGGAATGTGTAACAATGAAAAAGGTAAACAACAAATTATTAATTCTTTTAGTATAAAAGTTGATGAATATAGGAATTTGAAAAAAGTAAAACAGTGGTGGAATGCTGTTCCATATGCATTTCAAATTACAACAGTTGGAAAAACATTAGCACATTCAAATGCAAAAAGAATTGATATTAATTTGCCAGATATGGATTAATATTTTTTGTAAAAACATAAAAATGGGAGCATCCCAAAGTTTGTGTAAACCTCCAAACTGATGTAAGATAAAATTACTCAGTTTGGAGGTTATTTTTATGGCAAGAAGAAAAGACAGCCCACAAAAAGCAGCAATGAGAGAAATGATGCGTGATTATCTGAAGAATAATGATATCAGCATCAAAGATGGCACCGATGTAAATAGCATTATGCGTGACATGATGTCTGTTCTTTTGGAAGGTGCTTTGGACGAGGAACTGGATGAAGAATTAGGATATTCCAAGTATGATTATCGTAACAAAGAAACAGACAATAGCAGAAACGGTCATTCCCATAAAACCATGCACACCAGTTATGGAGATATGGATGTAGCTATACCAAGGGATCGTAACGGTGATTATGAACCACAGCTGATTAAAAAATATCAGAATACCGTAACTCAGGACATGGAAGAAAAAATACTTTCCATGTATGCCAAGGGAATGACAACTGGAGACATTGAATCCCACATGCGTGAATTATACGATATTGATATTTCTGACAGCACAATCAGCCGGATCACAGATAAAATCCTGCCGATTGTAAAAGAATGGCAGGAACGCCCTCTGGAAGAAGTGTATGCTGTAGTATTTATGGATGCAATCCATTATCATGTCCGCAGTGAAGGACGTATTGTAAAACGTGCGGTTTACATTGCTCTTGGTATCGACATGAATGGAAAAAAAGATGTCCTTGGAATGTATGTTGGAGAAAACGAAAGTGCAAAGTTCTGGCTTTCTATCATGAATGGATTAAAAAACAGAGGTGTTGAGGATATCCTGATTGCATGCGTTGATGGTTTAAATGGATTCCCACAGGCAATCGAGGCTGTTTATCCCAAAACAGAGATTCAGCAGTGTATCATTCACCAGATCCGCAATTCAACGAAGTTTGTTTCATACAAAGACATCAAAAAACTAATGGCTGATCTGAAGCTTGTATATGCAGCTCCAACAGAAGAAACAGCTTTAAATGAGTTAGAATTGTTTAAAGATAAATGGGATTCCAAGTACCCGAAAATCTATAAATCCTGGCATGATAACTGGGCAACCCTGTCCACTTATTTCAAATATCCGGAGGCGGTAAGACGCCTGATTTACACCACAAATGCCATTGAAGGATTCAATCGTCAGCTCCGGAAAGTGACTAAAAGCAAAACGGTTTTCCCGTCGGATGACAGCCTTTTGAAAATGCTGTATCTGGCAACTATGGATATCACGAAAAAATGGACTGGCCATCGACAGGACTGGGGACAGATTCATTCCCAGCTGGAAATATATTTTGAAGAACGTCTAATCGGACGCAACCTGTAAAAACAGCTTGTTTTAGGCAGGTTTTATTGACATGCCCAAAAACTCCTGTATAATACAGATATGGGCAGAATCCGGAAAATCGGCTCTGCCCATTTGTAACTATTCACAAATCTTATATCAGTTTTTAACGTTTACACAAAACTTGAAACGGTCTCATATAATTATAATATAAAGGCAAAACAGACTGCCACATTAATGAAATGTACACTTTATATAAGATTATTTACAAAGCAGATATCTGTATAAGGTATAATTTCATTAATGCTGCAGTCTGTTTTTTGCTTAATTTAATTAGTAATGGTGTCAGAAGTATAACCATCATCAGAGCTGTCAGTACCGGAATCATAAGGAATATAATCAGACTCATCTTCACCGGCTTCATTTTCAATTTCTTCAATAAGCTCTTCATATTGTTCATCTGTTAATATGGCAGGAACCTCAAATATGATATATCCGTCAATTTCATCAAGAATGTCTATACTGTATTGTATTCGTGGTTCAATATTTTCATATTGTGTAGGAGTGCATACAAGAACCATTCGGTCTATATTATCGGTAGGAATAAAGTGTTTATTACTTGTACCCCATCCGATATATGTTCCAACAAATGGTCCGTCAACAATAGTAAGGTCACTTTCAATAAGTCTTGCAATTCGTGATACTTCAATTATTTCAGAATCACTGTCACCGAGGAAGTATATTTTTTTATAATCTGTATTATTCTCTACATACTTAACAATTGCTTCGCTTGTATTATATGAATTACGAGAACTGTAATAATATACGAATACTATGTTGCTTAACATCCATATTATGCTTATAACAGTCATTACCGATGTAAATATAAGGTGGTTTTTCTGCTCTTTAAGCCATTTAATCATCCGGTCTATACCAATACCTATAATAAGAAAGCTTGCAACAACTGGTATAAGGTGGTATCTGAATTCAAAAGACTCCGAACCGTAAGTCGTATCAGTAAGTATAAGAACTGCGAGATTGACAGTAATTATACAGCAAACCTGACCAGCTACTATTTTATCAGCTTCATTGTCACCAGATTGTATTATAAGACCTGACAGAGGTTTTAATGCCTTAATTGTTGCAACAACTATTACAATAACTATAATAAATGCAGCCATATGCGACAGATAATGTATGCCAAATGCTGATGTGACACGGATGTCCTTACTTGGAAGTGCACCAAAAAGCTCGGCTACACCAACAAAGCATTTAGAAAGATTATTAACAAAGTTATTAACAGAGGACAGTATCATTTCATTGGTAAATACCGATGCACCATAAATCTTAGCAGAAACGTATCCTGCGGCATATATAATCAGGCTTATTAATAAAAGAAGTGAGCGTTTGTTAATAATATTTCTTAAACTGCCACTGCATATTGTACAATACAGTTCATATATTATAATAGGAAACAGTCCACATATAAGCAGATATAAACCACATGACAGGGCTGTAAGATATATTGAAACAAAATAAGTTATAAGTATGTGTAAGTATTTTTTAACAGGTATGTTAAAACGAAGCTTTAGTATAAGGTCAATAAGCATTATAGGTATAAGAACTTTAATGATATAATAAGCAGCACCTGTAAACATCATTGGCATGTAGCCTAAAGGTTCAAGTGAATAAGGTGTAAGTAAAAGAACATATATAATCATTCTGGGAAGCTTAGGAAGCTTGAGCATTTTAAATATATCTCTGAATATGTATATGTATAACATTACACCAAGGCAGTCAGCAATGCCGTATGCAAGAAAGATATTATGGGTTATGCCATAAAATATGCTTGCCGGTATAATAACTGAATCAAGACCGAGAGTTGACTGGTATTCCCAGTTTTTTAAGAAGATAGTCTTCTGATCCCATATCTCCATAGCCTGTGCCATGGCAGCAGAAGAGTCAAAACCTGCTTCGTATTTTAAATGTGTAAGATTAAAGATAAATATTAACATAAGCTGGGTTATAACAAATAATTCAAAAAAAATAACCCATGGATTAGTATTCTTTAATCTCGAAATAACTGTATTTTTCATAAGTTCCTCATTTCCAGGCAATGCCTCTAAAGTCTATATTAACAATAAAGGTAATTCTTAAATTTTTTAAAATATAAAGGTGATGCTTTTGTATATATTATCAGTCAATATATCAGACATGAAACATTAGTTATGTGATACTGTGTAAAAAGCAATTTATATTTTACTATAAATTATATAAAATAAACAATAGTTTATAAAGATAAAATTGTATGTTTATATGGAATTATAATAAAATGAACTGCTGTTTTTTCCTTTATTGTCCGCTCTTTATTAAATAACCTGATATATGTTATAATTAAATAAAATCATAAATATATTTATATATTAATAGGCATGGATATAACACTTCCTATATTTCATGGATTAATATCATATGTATAATTGTATAAGAAAAAAAATACTTTGAATAAATCGGACATTCATAAAGTATAATTGTTTTATAAAAATGGAGGTAAATATGGCTGATATAAGTGATTATCTGTGCTGGAGAGGCGATATTACATTTGAACAGGATCCGTTTAATGATGTTGATAATCTGATACTTGCACAGATTGCATATGTGGATTTTTCAGATATTATTCCGGCACCCGGAATACGCTCACAACTGACTTTACAAGAGGCAGCCAGGCTGTTTTTTAATAAACATTCAATAGAAGAATTAAAGTCGGTAAATACCTTTATTAAAGATGTACCTTTTTTTATGAGGGAAGCGGCGGCAACGGATAGATTTAAGGATGTAATTCTTTCTGATTATGTGGATATGGTGGATGCTGACAGGCAGATGCAATTTGCGGCATTTCATGTGCATATTCCTGATGGAACAATATATGTTACTTTTCGTGGGACAGATGATTCAATTGCAGGCTGGAGAGAGGATTTTAATATGAGTTTTATGAGTCCTGTGCCAAGTCAGATTGAAGCAGTTAAATATATAGGTGATACTCTTAAAGGCAGTACATGTGATATAAGACTGGGTGGACATTCTAAGGGTGGCAATCTTGCAATATACGGTGCTGTGATGTCGGATAAGGATATACAGGCACGTATTACAGATGTATATAATAATGATGGACCTGGTTTTGACAGGGCAATGATTGAGGATATAAGATATCAGCGTATGCTTCCTAAGATTAAAACGATTGTTCCATATCATTCATTTGTTGGAATGTTACTTGAACATGAAGAGGACTATAGAGTTGTAAAGAGCAACAAGAGAGGAATTATGCAGCATGATGCAATGTCATGGCAGGTTATGGGAAAACGTTTTGTAACACATTGTAAGGTCAGCAGGGAAAGTGCAGTAATACAGGAGGCAATGAGCAAATGGATTAATGGTATGGATATGGAAGAAAGGGCAGAATTTGTTGATGCGTTATTTTCAATACTTACAGCAAGCGGCGCTGTTAATCTGTCCGATGTAAATACGGATTTGTTTAAAAGTGCAGGAGCGGCAATCAAGATGTTTAATTCCCTTGATGCACAGACAAGGTCAATGCTTAGTAAAATGCTTATGTCTTTGAGAGGAGAGATTGCAAGAGCAAGAAAGAATGTATAGAAAATTTAACAGGTGTAATTAATCAGATTAACATGAAAAAGAAGAAAAATATAATATTAAATGATGATACAACAAATATAATATGTGAAGATTTTAACAATATAAAAGAGAATATTGATATATCAGAATATGTTATGTATGACAGATTTGATAAAGCCAGAGATGCAATGCTTGAGAGCATAAGGCATAATAAAGGAATTGGCACACTTTCTGAAAAGACAGTGCATGGAATGTTTAAGCTGTTTTATGAGCCTGATGAGGATAAACATGAGGTGGCTGTTGACGGATATTTTGCAGATATTTGTAATGAGAATGGCATTATTGAGATACAGAATGGCAATTTTAATAAAATACGTGATAAGCTTATGATATTTCTTAATCATTATCCGGTAACAGTAGTATATCCTCTGCCATATAACAAGAGATTATCGCTGATTGATAAGGATACTATGTCAATTATAAAAAGGCGTAAATCACCAAAACATTACTCAGAATATGATGCATTTTACGAATTATATAAGATAAAAGATATGTTATCGGCTCCGAATCTTAGTATACAGTTTGTACTTATGGATGTGGAGGAGTACAGGCTCTTTATGGGACGTAACAGCAGAGGACGGAATGAATCGCAAAGGTATGACAGAATACCTGTTGGAATAAGAAGCATTATAAGTATAGAGCAGGTTGAGGATTATATGCAGTTTGTACCGTATGAACTGGAAAGTGGTTTTACATCGGCTGATTTTGCTGATGTCTGTGGTATATCAAGGCAGAGTGCGGGAATGGTTCTTAATATACTTAATTCAACAGGAACTGTAATAAGGACAGGAAAGACAAAAAATATGTATATATATGATGTAAAAAATTAGATTGATGAATATAAGGTAAGAAAGTATTATGTATGTAATTAAGGATAACTGCATTAAGCTGTCTGTAAGAAATCTTGTGGAATTTATATTAAGCAGTGGAGATATAGATAACCGTTTTACAGGGATGCCGGATGTAAGGCTTATGCAGGAGGGGACGAGACTTCATAAAAAGATTCAGAAAAGCATGGGAACTTCATATAAGGCAGAAGTTCCTTTAAAGCTTAATATACCTGTACAAAGACAGATTGATAATAAAGAAATATTTGTAAGTGAATATTCAATTATTCTTGAAGGGCGTGCAGATGGAATAATATGTGAGCTTGAAGAGGATGAAGATGGAAACAGACAGCCGGTATCAGATGTAACAATAGATGAGATTAAAACTGTCCGGTTAAATCTAAAAAAAATGGACAGTCCTGTGTATGTGCATAAAGCACAGGCAATGTGTTACGGATATATATATGCATTACAGAATGGACTTGAAAAGATTAATATACAGATGACTTATTGTAATACTGACACAGAACAGATTAAAAGATTTAATCAGGAATACACATTTGATGAAATTAGTAGATGGTTTAATGAGCTGATTGACAGTTTCAAAAAATGGACTGATTTTTTATTTGATGAAAGATATAAAAGACAGGAATCTATTAAAGAGTGTACATTTCCTTTTGAATATAGAAAAGGACAGAAAAAACTCGTCGTGGGAGTTTACCGGGCTGTTGAAAATGAGAAGAATTTATTTATACAGGCACCTACAGGGACAGGAAAGACTATATCTACAGTTTTTCCAGCGGTACAGGCTATGGGGCAGGGATATGTAGATAAGATATTTTATCTGACTTCAAAGACGATTACAAGGACGGTGGCAAGAGATGCTTATAATATATTAAGGGATGCCGGACTTTACATGAGAACAATTATACTTACTGCGAAGGATAAGATATGTAAGCTGGATGAAAGAAAATGTAATCCTGTGCATTGTGAATATGCAAAAGGACATTTTGACAGGGTAAATGCTGCTGTATATGACATGATAGTTAATAATATGGATATAAATGCTGATACGGTAAGAGAATATGCAGAAAAGTATAAGGTGTGTCCTTTTGAAATGTCACTTGATGCTTCTTACTGGTGTGATGGCATAATATGTGATTATAATTATGCATTTGATCCGGATGCATCTTTAAAAAGATATTTTGGAGATGGAGGAAGGGATAATTATCTGTTTCTTGTGGATGAAGCGCATAATCTTGTAGACAGGGCAAGGCAGATGTATAGTGCATGTCTTAAAAAAGAAGATTTTCTTAAGGTTAAAAATATTATAAAGGATGTGGATAAAAGGCTTGCAGCAGCTCTTGAAAAGTGTAATAAGGAGCTTCTTAAGCTTAAAAGAGAATGTGATACCTATAAGGTTATATATAATGATTTAGGGACATTCCCGGCTTATCTTGAAAGATGTTTTTCTAATATGCAGAAATTTTTTGATAATAATAAGGGGTTTGAACAGACGGAAAATATGCTTGAACTGTTTTTTGACATAAGGCATTTTCTTAATATGTATGATTGTCTGGATGATAAATATATTATTTATACAGAGCATGATTTTGATGGAAATTTTCTTATAAAACTATACTGTGTGGACCCGTCTGGCAATCTTTCATCAAGGCTTGCGCAGGCAAGAAGCACGATATTTTTTTCAGCTACACTTCTTCCGGTCAATTATTATAAAGAGATGATTTCCGGGAATCGTGAGGATATGGCAATATATGCAGAATCAGTATTTGATACAGAAAGAAGAAGAATAGTTATAGGCACTGATGTAAGCAGCCGTTACAGCAGAAGAAATGCGAATGAATATAAAAAAATCAGCCGGTATATTTTTGATACAATACAGGCACATAGAGGAAAATACATGATTTTTTGTCCATCATATGCATTTATGAAGGAAGTAGCAGCACATTTTAAAGACATGTGTATGTATGAACATATAGATACAGAAATATTAATACAGACAAGTGATATGACAGAGCAGGACAAAGAGGATTTTTTATATGCATTTAATGAGGAAGGAAGAACTATTGCAGGTTTTTGTGTTATCGGTGGAATATTTTCCGAGGGAATAGATTTAAAGGAAGACAGCCTTATCGGGGTAATAATTGTTGGAACCGGACTTCCTATGATATGCAGGCAGAGGGAGCTTTTGAGGGGATATTTTGATGAAAATGATAAGGATGGATATGCATATGCATATGTATATCCGGGAATGAATAAGGTGCTTCAGGCAGCAGGAAGAGTTATAAGAACTGTTAATGATTGTGGAATTATTGAGCTTTTAGATGACAGGTTTATGACAAGTCAGTATACAAGTCTTTATCCAAGGGAATGGAATGAGGTATATCCGGTGGCACATTACCAGCTTCGAGAAATTTTGTCAGATTTTTGGGAAAAAATAGTGCAATAGTTAGAAAAATAATGTATAATAATAACAGAGTATTAATATGTGAGACGTTTATTGTGCTTGATTAAAGTAATGGAGAACTGCTTATGGATATAGGAGTTAAAAATCAGATTAAAAAATGTATAACTATGGCTGAGAATGGAGATGTTGATTCTCTTAATAAAAGTCTTTTACAGTCAGGCTTTAACAGGCTTCAGATTGTTGAGATTGAGAAGGGGATAAGAAGTAAGGTCAATGTTATGTTATATTGTGATAACATCTACAGTGCAGCACAGATGAAGTCGATAAGGCTCGGACTAGAAGACGGACTTGATGTTTCAATATTTTGTAAGCCTGAATATGATTATATGCAGATGGAAGAGATTAAGTCGGCGGTTAAGGAAGGACTTGATGTCAATGAATTATGTAATCCATCGTATGATTATACAGTTATGAGAGAGATAAGGCTGAGTGAGAAGATTAATTATGATATCACAAGATTTGTCAAGCAGGGCTGCAGTGGTGATATGCTAAGACAGATAAGAAAGGCAAGACAAAAAGAGATTGATATAACATTTTTTGTGAATGAGGGATATGATGTATATCAGATTAACGAGATAAGACTTGGCATAGAACATTGCGTTGATATTAATAAATATCTGTTGCATGAGTATAATGGTGACCAGATGAGGCAGATAAGACTTGGACTTGAAGAAAAGCTTGATGTTTCTTTTTATAATATGATTGGTTTTTCTTCCGGACAGATGGAGCAGATAAGATTAGGGCTTGAGGAAGGACTTGATGTTTCAATATATGCCGATCCGTTTATAGATGCACTTGAGATGGAGGACACAAGGCACAGACTGGATGGCAAGGATAATGGGACGAGTCTTGACGAATTACAGAGCCAGGAAGTCTTATTAGGGCTTAGCAGTGGTGTTGATGTCAATATTTATGCAGATCCGACATATGATTTTAAGCAGATGGAGCAGATTAGACTTGGACTTGAACACGGAGTTGATGTAATGCAGTATCTTGATATTGCGATGACGAGTAAAGAGATGCAGGAGAAGAGATTAGAACTGGAAAAAGCATTGTAACATTTTAGATAACACAAATATACAGCCGCAAGGCAGAATTGAGGGACGTATGGATAGACCTGAATTTCGAGATAATAATGAACAGCTTAATAATAACGAAATACAGATTTCAATTTCTGAAGATTGTATGTCTGCTACTTTGTATCTGTCTGCACCTTATTATGATGTGAATACGGATAATAATAGTGTATTTACTTATGATCAGGTAATAGGTGAGTTATCTGATAAAGGTGTTAAGATGGGAATAGATGATGCCATGTTACATAAGATGATAGAAGAACGCATATACAATAGGAACGTTGTTATTGCGCAGGGAAAGCAGATGGTGAATGGTGAAGATGGCAGATATGAATTTTTCTTTGATATGGATGTCAATGGCAAGCCGACAATCCGTTCTGATGGCACAGTTGATTATATGAATCTTAAATTATTTGAAAGTGTCAAGGAAGGACAACTTCTTGCAAAGTATTATCATCCGACAAAGGGAATCTTTGGATTTGATGTAAAGGGCAGGCTTCTTACACCGAAGCCGGGAAAGCCTAAGTCTGTATTAAGAGGTAAAGGCTTTAAGGTATCAGAGAATGGTGATGAATATTATGCCGCTTTATCAGGAAAGGTTGAATATCGTAATTATGATTTAAAGGTAATTAATCTTTTAGAGATTGATGGTGATGTTGACCTTAATACAGGTAATATTGACTTTGATGGCGATGTTAATGTTAAGGGAAATGTTATTACCGGTGTAAGAATTAATGCATTGGGTAATATATATATAGGAGGACACGTAGAAGGCGCTATAATTATGACCCAGAAGGATCTGATTTTACAGGAGGGGATTAATGCCAAGGGCATAGGTAAAATATATGCCAAGGGTAATATAACAGGAAGATTTTTTGAGAATGCAGAAGTATATGCTGAGGGTGATGTCAATGCCGGATATATTCTTAATAGCAGTATAACAGCTATAGGAAAGATTATAATAGATGGAGCAAAAGGCGTAATATACGGTGGTGAACTGACAGGTGTAATGGGAATAGAGACGCCGCTGTTAGGTAATAATGCACATACCATTACAACTGTAAGAGTTGGACCGTCAAAGAAATTACAGACGGAATATGCCAATCTGTTAATAAAGATTAAAGAGATTGATAATGAGATAGGCATGTATGATAATGTTCTTAAGAAGTTTGATATTATTAAGAAGTCAGCACCTGATAAGTTAGACAGGGCTGCTTATACTAAGGTATTCCAGTCTAAGATAATAAAGACAGCTGAGAAAGCTAAGTTCGAAGAAGAATGCAGAAGACTGTTTGATATTATAAGAGAGTCAGGAAGATCAAGTGTTAAGATAGAAAAGGCAATATATCCGGGAGCCAAGGTATTTATTGACGATGCGGTATATCAGCCTGTTGATGAGATGAATCATATTACCATAAGAAAAGTTAATGAAAAGATTGTTGTGCGTGATTACGATGATTAGACCGATAAAGGAGACAGTCTGAATGATAGAAGAAGTTGTATCTGTTGATCTTCCTGTGCATGAGAGGCTTGTTGTAAAAAAGAACCGGCTTATGCCTGAAAATGCAACAGGAAAGGAAAAGAGAGTTTCGATTGTAACAGGAACACATGGTGATGAATTGGATGGTCAGTATGTGTGTTATGAGATAATAAAAAAAATCAAAGAACATCCAGAAAAATTAAAAGGAATTGTGGATGTATATCCGGATATTAATCCTCTTGGACTTGATACAGGTTCAAGAGGAATACCTATGTTTGATCTAGATATGAACAGGACATTTCCCGGAGATAATAATGGAGCAATGAATGAATATATTGCGGCAGGAATTGTTAATGATATAATTGGAAGTGATTTCTGTCTTGATATTCATTCAAGTAATATATTTGTAAAGGAAGTGCCGCAGGTAAGGCTTAATGAGCAGAATGAAGAAAAGCTTATACCATATGCCAAGCTGCTTAATGCTGATTTTGTATGGATATATTCTTCAATTACGGTGCTTGATGCTACATTGGCATATAGCCTTAACAATATGAGTGTTCCAACTCTTGTTGTGGAGATGGGGGTAGGACACAGGATTAATGTTAATTACTGCCGTCAGCTTATTAAAGGAATATTTAATCTTATGATTAATATGGGAATATGGGAGGATGACCCTTTAGATGTCAGACAGCCTATTATTTCGACAGAAGGTCATGTTGATTTTATTACTGCATGTGAGACAGGAATATTTGTATCTGATATTGACAAGATGGGAAAGATAAGCATGGGAACACATATTGGGGATGTTATTGAACCGATAAATGGAAAAGTTATACAGCGTATAGAATCACCGATGGATGGAATTATATTTACATTAAGAGAGAATCCGGTTGTATACAAAGGAGCATTGCTTGCGAGAGTATACAGTGAAAGGAAACCGCTATAACATGAAAAAAGAGATTATATATACATTAAAGGGATTATATAGAGAAGATTTTAATATAGAAGGTTACAGATTTGGAGGAGATGACAGATCGGCATGTATAGTAGGTGCATTAAGAGGTAACGAGATGCAGCAGCTATATATTTGTTCACAGCTTATCAACACCCTTAAAGAGCTTGAGTCGAGAGGTGCAATAACCCATGACCATGGTATACTTGTAATACCTTGTGCTAACAGCTTTTCCATGAATATTGGAAAGAGATTCTGGGCATTAGATAATGTTGATATTAACAGAAAGTTTCCGGGAGATATACATGGAGATGCAACCAGGCAGATTGCAGGAAATCTTTTTGAAAGAGTCAGAGGTTATAATTATGGTATACAGTTTGCAAGCTTTTATATGCAGGGAGATTTTATACCACATGTTAGAATGATGGAGACGGGGTATCAGAGTGCGAGCCTTGCCAATCTTTTCGGACTGCCGTATGTGGTTATAAGACATCCGAAGCCTATGGATACGGCAACACTTAATTATAACTGGCAGATGAATGGAACTAACGCATTTTCTATATATACAAACAGTACGGATACTATTGATGAACATTCAGCACGACAGGCAGTATCTTCTGTACTAAGATTTTTAACCAGAATGGGGATTTTAAAATATAATAATCACAGTGGATATATTGCGAGTGTTGTAAATGAAAGTGAGCTTTATTGTGTAAAGTCATATGATGCGGGATTTTATAAAAGACTTAAGGCTCCCGGAGATTATATATCACATGGAGAATGTATAGCAGAGGTAATTGATCCATATGAGGGATATGTAAAGAGTCAGATAATATCGCAGACAGAAGGAATAGTATTCTTTGCTCATACTGCTCCTGTTGTTATGGAAAATGAAGTCGTCTATAAGATAATAAAGCGTATGCATGAGTAATGTTTTCAATAAATAATAAAATAATGCTAGTTATAGTATGAATATGTGCTATTTGTTTTAAAATAAATACAGTATAATATCACCTGTAAGCCAGTTTGCTGGTTTTCATAAACCTAAATAAACCTAAAAAAAACCAAAAAACAAACCAAACAAAACCAAAGACATTTATCGGTCATTATAAATGTCAGACGGAGGATTCAATGAAAAAGAGTGTAAAGAAGTTAGCTGCACTTGGATTAACAACTGTATCTGTTGTTAATTTAGTAGCCTGTGGAAGTTCAGATTCTAACGGCTCAAAGTCAGGCTCAGGTGAAGTTACAAAGCCGGAGAAGTTTTCTGTAATGGTTAACAGTACAGTTGTTACAGAGACTAACGGTGCTAAGGCATTTTATGATTATCTTAAAGAGTTGACAGGACTTGATATTGAATGGAAGCGTCCTGACCATAGTGGTTACTATGATGCAGTGGCTAATGCATTCAACTCAACAGAAACAATGCCTGACGTTGTATTATTGTCTTCAGATTATTATGCATTATATGCAAATAATGGATTTTTATGGAATATGACAGATGCATGGAACAATTCTGATATTAAAAAGTCAGGAAGACTTGTTGATGGTGCTGAGAATACAATCAAGAACCTTATGGTAAATGGTGAAGACGGACAGAAGGCTATGTACGGTTTCACTGCTGCCCGCGGTGATGGTTGTGTATCTTACTTAAAGCAGTCATGGCTTGAGGATACAGGAATTGATGTATCAGCGGTAGATGGAGTTACTCTTGACTTCGATACATTTTATGGTTACTTAAAGCAGATGAAGGAAAAGAAAGGTCATTATGTAATTTCTGCTCCAGGATTTATCTGTACATCTGAACCATATACTAACTACCTTCCTGAATTTTATCAGAATGCACAGTATACATTCTACAAGAATGCATCTGGTGAATATGTAGACGGATTTACAGAAACAGCAATGAAGGATGCTCTTAAGAGAATCAGAACAGCCGTTGAAGATGGAGTAATTGATAAGGAAACAGTTAATAACTCAACATCTAATGCGCGTGATAAGTTCTATTCAAAGGATGCATCTTCTGAATCAGGTATGTTCACATACTGGTCAGGTACATGGGCTAATACTCTTAAGGTAAATCTTGCCTCTAAGGGTCTTGATGACAGACTTATAGCACTTAAGCCTATCAAAGAGCTTGGTGCATATACACAGAGAATTCCAGGAATCTGGACAATTACAACAGCAGCAGATAATCCAGAGGGAATCTTTAAGTATTTCCTTGAAAGTATGCTTGATGGCGGAGATGTTCAGGTAGCATGGGAATATGGTGCTAAGGGAACACATTGGGATACTAAGGCTGAAACAGTTACACTTCAGGGTGAAACAAGTGGAAATACATACAGCGAAGGTGAATTCCATATGCTTCCATCACCTGAAAAGCCAAATACTCTTCAGACAAAGAACAACATTGACCCATTACTTGCTATGGCAACATTTGAAAAGACAGATTCTAATCCGGAAGGAACAGATCCTGGTCTTACAACAGTTTCACAGACAGCTATTGATAACAGCAAGTTCTTCTTTGAAAACTGTCAGGGTTATGAAACATTACCTATGACAACAGAATTATCAGAAGGTGCTACTGACATTAATACAGCAAGAAATTATGTAATCGCCCAGACAGCTTTAGGTTATATGACAATTGATGAAGGTATGGATTACTATAATAAGACTGTTGGTAGTCTTGTAAAGAGCGTATTAAAGTCTTTAAATAAGACATCTAATAACTAATTCTGATTAATCAGGTTAGTACACCCGGTCAGGGTAATATAAGGGAAAAATGAAATAGTTTGTTATAACAGACATTTTCTTGAAAAAGGGGATGTGAAAAAACTCGATTGAGTTTTTTCGCATCTCCCTTTTTGTACCTGTTGT
>OGLZ01000287.1_pt1 | contig 52181 bp, 62 predicted proteins | sample 1572991 | NCBI WGS metagenome assembly OGLZ01 (sample SAMEA2581893, study PRJEB24529) | metagenome | biome: Human gut stool | place: China | collected 2011 | reverse complement strand
GGAACAAAACCGGATCTAAACGCCTCCTTCGTGTCGGCTAACGCGGAACAGTTTTATCAGTATCAACCTTCGGAAATCATTCTCTCAGAAGGTCGCCTGGTGGATAGCCAGGGATATGGTGTTGCTGGCGTCAACTACTACACCAATTCAGGCCGTGGCGTGACAGGGGAAAATGGTGAATTTTCTTTTAGCTGGGGCGAAACCATCTCCTTTGGTATCGATACCTTTGAACTGGGTTCAGTGCGCGGCAATAAGTCGACCATTGCGCTGACTGAACTGGGTGATGAAGTTCGCGGGGCGAATATCGATCAGCTTATTCATCGCTATTCGACGACCGGGCAAAATAATACCCGTGTTGTTCCGGATGATGTACGCAAGGTCTTTGCCGAATATCCCAACGTGATTAACGAGATTATCAATCTCTCGTTATCCAACGGTGCGACGCTGGATGAAGGTGAGCAAGTTGTTAATCTGCCAAACGAATTTATCGAGCAGTTTAAGACGGGTCAGGCCAAAGAGATCGATACCGCGATTTGTGCGAAAACCGACGGTTGTAACGAGGCTCGCTGGTTCTCGCTGACGACGCGCAATGTTAATGACGGCCAGATTCAGGGCGTTATCAACAAGCTGTGGGGCGTGGATACGAACTACAAATCTGTCAGCAAGTTCCATGTATTCCATGACTCTACTAACTTCTATGGCAGCACGGGTAATGCGCGCGGTCAGGCGGTGGTGAATATCTCCAACGCGGCCTTCCCGATTCTGATGGCGCGTAATGATAAAAACTACTGGCTGGCGTTTGGCGAAAAACGCGCCTGGGATAAAAACGAGCTGGCGTACATTACGGAAGCGCCTTCTCTTGTTGAGCCGGAAAACGTTACGCGCGATACCGCCACTTTCAACCTGCCGTTTATTTCGCTGGGGCAAGTCGGTGAGGGCAAACTGATGGTTATCGGAAACCCACACTACAACAGCATTTTGCGTTGCCCGAACGGTTACAGCTGGAACGGGGGCGTTAATAAAGATGGGCAGTGTACGCTCAACAGCGACCCGGATGACATGAAGAACTTCATGGAGAACGTGCTGCGCTATCTGTCCGACGATAAATGGACGCCGGACGCGAAAGCCAGCATGACCGTAGGCACCAACCTAGATACTGTCTATTTTAAACGTCATGGTCAGGTTACAGGAAACAGCGCTGCGTTCGACTTCCATCCGGATTTTGCGGGCATCTCTGTTGAGCATTTAAGTAGCTATGGCGATCTCGATCCGCAGGAAATGCCGCTGCTGATCCTTAACGGCTTTGAATATGTGACTCAGGTGGGTAACGATCCTTATGCAATCCCGCTGCGTGCAGATACCAGCAAACCGAAGCTGACTCAGCAGGATGTGACCGATCTGATCGCCTATCTGAACAAAGGTGGATCGGTGCTGATCATGGAAAACGTGATGAGCAATCTTAAGGAAGAGAGCGCGTCTGGTTTTGTGCGTCTGTTGGATGCCGCAGGTCTGTCGATGGCACTGAACAAGTCGGTAGTAAATAACGATCCGCAAGGGTATCCGAACCGCGTTCGTCAGCAGCGCGCAACGGGCATTTGGGTCTATGAACGTTATCCTGCCGTAGATGGTGCGCTGCCGTACACCATCGATAGTAAGACAGGGGAAGTTAAGTGGAAATATCAGGTAGAAAACAAACCTGATGACAAACCGAAGCTGGAAGTTGCCAGCTGGCTGGAAGATGTAGATGGCAAACAGGAAACGCGTTATGCCTTTATTGATGAGGCCGATCATAAAACAGAGGATTCTCTGAAGGCTGCGAAGGAGAAAATTTTCGCCGCGTTCCCGGGGCTGAAAGAGTGTACTAATCCGGCATATCACTATGAGGTCAACTGCCTGGAATATCGTCCTGGCACGGGGGTTCCGGTTACTGGTGGCATGTATGTTCCACAGTATTATAGCGCGGCGATTTTTTTGATACCGATTTGCATTTCATTTGATACCGCTGAAAAACGCCGATACGCAACTTATTTGATACTAAATCGGCGCTTTTCTTTTGAGTTTTAGAATGAGTTTTTAAGCGTTCATTCACTCTCTTTCAAACCAGTTTTAACTGTTTGTGGTTTTGGGTAAGGCTGGACTTTGAATAGCTTTGTGTTAAGGCGTTTTCTGGCTCTCTTGTCCAGAAACCGGATGTAACGAAACTGACGGAATTTATGAACACTGGCTCTGTCGATATTAGCCCGCAGATGTTCACCTCGCTGTCCTCCTCGTTTGATTGCATTCTTGCAAATCTCGTGATACCACTCGCCATCAAGTTCATAGAATGTTGTTTCATGACTGCCTACATAATCAAAATTGCTTGCCTGGTACACGACACCAAGACAGCCACAACGCTCATCTGCAAACGACTGAACCCACTGCACCTGCGGATAAAGTTGTCTGATTAGTTTGAGCGCGTAACTGATTGCCCTTGATTCGGAGTTTCTCGGCATACAGTCATGCAGCCATAACCGGTTAAGCTCCATATATTCGCGGTTCTGCGTGCCAGTTACGACGCGTGCACCATTGTTTGGATTAAGGGCATAACCCCATTGCATTACGCCAACCAGCTCCCGTTCTGAAAATATGCCCAGATGAAGGTAGGAATTATTTACGAAACGATGGCTGTAATGTTTATTGACGACGACCAGCCGGGCCAGCCAGCAACTTATTGTCTCAACCCGTAACTCACGGGAGCCATAACCGACGATATTGTCGTTATAGTGAATAAGTTCAGGCGTGCTGATGATACGGGATGTAACTTGCTTTCTGTTCCCCACGACAGGATTTCCTTGTGTATGTGGGGTGCTCTGTGGCGCTCTGAGATGTGATTTGATTGAGGGTTTTACAGCGCGGACATTTAACTTCCAGATAACTGAAGCTGGCTCGTGCCAGTAGCTTGTTACAATGTCGGCACCGTATGTTTCGATACATGGCCGCATAACCTCCTGCTTTGTTGTTGATATCTTTATCACTCAATCGATCGACAAAAACGATCGATTTGATTTATTTAATTGATACAACAAATAACACGAAATGTCATTAGCGAAAATTTATGAGTTTGATCACTAATTTTAAACGGTGCTGTAACGCATAAGTGCTGAATGATTGTACATTTGAATACCGCAAAGCAAACAAATCAACTAATTTATAGAAGTCAATTGGTTAATTGCCAGCGTAAGAGGCTGCTATGGACAATCATGTAACGACGAGAAATCGAAAAATGATTGAAAATGCGGAAATCTATAATGATTATTTTTCCGATTATTCAGATGCCTGCAAATACAGTTCGAGTGCGGGAGAGTTCATATGCTTCAACTTTTTTATTAAATCTTATGTTTTTCCTCCACAGCAAGAAGATGGAGGTGTGCCACCTCCTGAAATCACTTTGCACCGTATAGCCTCCGTCTCAATGATGGAGCAACAGGCTAATGAGCTGTATAGCATTCTGGGAACGATTCTACAAAAGCGTGAATCGGACTAATGATACCGGTTCATTTGCCTGCCCGGATGGGGAAGCAGGATTGACTGCTCCATAAGCAGCTATATTTCTGAATACGAAATACTATCCAGCGATTACATATGGCTGGATAGCGGCAAAGATGTTTTCATTAGTGTCAAACCGGCAGAGGACACCACCGGTTTGTATTGTTACATCATGGTACTGTCAGTTCCGGGCTGAGCCGGGTCTGGTTGCTCTGGCTGCGCGTCGGTTTTCGGCTCATTATCAGCATCACTGGCCGCAACTGCTGGCCCAATAAGTTTTGCCAGCACTTCATCAACGTAAGTGTCGATTTGTGCCTCAAAATCCTTGCGGACCTGCGCTTTCAGCAACTTATTTACTTCACCGGAATACAGTGCCTGTTTTACCAGGTCTTCAGTGACGGTGCCTTTAATTTCTGGCATGTATATCCTCCTTATGCGGGAATAAAGCCCTGCAATCAGGGCTGGGTCGGGTCTTTTGGGAGCGGAGTTACCTGCGCTGTTTTACTGAGTTTTTCAGCTGCTGCGTCCTCAATTTTGCGGCGAACATAATTTCTGATGGCCTTATAACCACCACTCACCAGATATAACGCACATACTGCCGTGCAGAAATACAATAAAATAAGCTGTAAAAATGTCATTATCCCTCCCAATTATTGACATGGTGTTGACACCGGTAATATCTGTTAGGTAAAAAGGTGCACTGCATTTTTTGCTTTGGATATAACGATCTTTTTGCCGCCGGTTTCTTGTTTTCCCTTACCGGCGGCATTTTTTTATCCTGCTTACGCGTTATTCACTTCCACCACGATACTGTCAATCAGTACCGGGTAAGTCGCATTTTTAGTGATATCGGTCACGCGCAACTTGTCTGCCGTAAACGTGCCGACCGGAGACTGCGACAGCATGAATGGTGTCCCGTCCTTACCATCAATGACCGGCGTCACCTCAATACTGTTGTTACCGGCAAAACGGAAGCCCAGCGTATGCCATTCGTTATTAAATGCGCCGAATGACCCCAGCTTCGTGTTCTGCGCCGTGTTTCCTTTGTGATACATCACGTTAAGGTCTGTGGCATCGCTCTGTACGTAGAACGATGCCAGCAGGTTATGACCGGCATTTCCTTCCAGAGTAACCCCTTGCGGCAGGGCAGAAACCGGCCAGTACAGCGCCAGTGCGTACTGATTAGCCGTAAGCGCGCCATCGAGTTTAAAACGACAACTGACAAGACCACCTTTACCCAGCAGGTCCGCACCATTACCAGCATCATGCTCAAGGTACCAGAGGGCTCTTCCTGTTTCCTTGGTCAGTTTCATTGCCTTACCCCCGCTGGCTCCGGCATCATCCACGATTTGAGCCTTGCCACCTCCGGCAGCCCAACCCTGTGGTGTCAACCGTCCTTCAGACTCAGATGCCCGGTAAGCAAATAGCGTACTCATCGTCGTGGTGTCTGCGGGTGGCGTGGACGGTTTTGATGGTGTATCAGGTGACGGCTTCTCATCCGGTGGTGTCACGGTCTGCCCGCGCATCAGTTCAGCCGTGCGCCCTGCATGGAGCATAATAGCTGAGGCCAGACGGTCTGAAATGACGCCCCTGCGTGCCCATGAGCTGAAATGGCTGTCACGCTGTGTCGAAACAAAACTGCCCTGGGTTCGGGATGCTGCACCGTAATACCCGACAGCCACAATATCCGGGTCTTCCGCCGGAGCATTCGTTGGCGTGCTCTGTCCATTCTCATCCGTCAGGAACGGTACAAAGAAAATTTTCTGTGCTTCCTTGCCTTTGTAGCCACCGTATACTGCCTCATATTTATCGGTGCCAGCGTTTTTCCAGTAATACGTGGTATCACCGCAAATCCACGGCACCGTGGTGGCATTTCCACTCACGCACTGCGCAGCAAGCGGAGCCAGGTCAGTTCTGAACTGCTGAACCATGGCCGTGAATAAACTATTATGCTGCTGGCTTCCTGAGGCAAGGTCTGCCTCTCCCTGCATCCAGACCACAGCCAGAAGTTTGTTTTTCGGGTTTTTCGCCAGCGCGACTTTGGTGCGGCTTACCAGGTCCTGATACAGAGGTTTACCGGCCCCCCAGCGTGAAGAATCAGCGGAAGCACCGCTGGCCTCACTGAATGAGCCGTCGGCTCCAGTGGTGAATGCTGACCCGCCACGACAACAGGGCACCAGAAGTATCCCGGCATTCTGTGGGATATAGGGAAGCAGTTTTTTGGCAATATGCAACCCCTGACCGACAGTCCCGTACTGGCCTTTTGCCAGATCAGCTTTCGGGTGGTTTATCCCGCTCATATCCTGAACATCATGCAGGCAGTGGTCTGCCGGAATGATGTCGTTGTATGTACACGACGTACCGTTGGGCGTTACCGTACTGCGGCGTGCCAGTTGCTTAATGCGTGGGTCCGGGCGGTCAAACGAATCCGGTAACGGCAGCCCCTCGCCGTAGGCCATGCCATTTGACTGACCCGCGAGAATGACAACAAAGTAATATTCCGGCTCTGAACTGCTGCCATTCGTGCTACCGGAAGGCCCGGCGTTATCCGGTGCATTCCAGTCGGAGGGCGTGAGCGTTCCGGCCACGTCAGATGTGATTGGAATGATGCCAGTCACGCCTGAACTGGTGATTTCTGCACTGGGATTACCGGATACCGGCATTACCCATAATGGCTCTTTCGTGCTGAAGCGGATCACGCAGTCTGCGAAGGTGATCCCCCCTTTATTACCCGAAGGGCGGAAAGGGCTTTCAATAAATGCCACCGTGCCACCGGCAACCTTGACTGAAAACTCTCCGGGCATGGCGGAGAGCATTTTCCACTTGGAGTCTGACATCGTCTTTTCTGCCTGTTTCTGAATTAAACAGAGTCAGAATAGCGACCGCTGAAAAATATGTGTTTTGCGGAAATTCAAAAAAGCGTCACGGTACTTTTGGTGACGGAGCTGGTGAGGCAGGAAAATAACGATAAAGGGTGGAAAGGCCAATATCAAATATCAGTGCGATTTGTTTACGGGACTCGCCATTAGCCAGCAAACGGGCGATTTGCTCCCGCTCTTTCTCTGTCAGTTTCTGAGGTCTGCCGCCATGACGCCCCTGAGCACGGGCAGCAGCAAGACCCGCGCGTGTACGTTCAATAATGAGTTCCCGCTCCATTTCCGCCAGCGCGCCCATTATATGGAAAAAGAAACGTCCCATGGGAGTGGATGTATCAATATTGTCCGTAATGCTGCGGAAGTTAACGCCGCGTTGCCGGAGTTCTTCTGTTAAAAGGACAAGGTGCTGCATACTGCGTCCAAGGCGATCCAGTTTCCAGACCAGCAGGGTATCCCCTGGCCGGAGTCGCTTTAATGCGCGTTTAAGTCCGGGACGCTCCCTTGTCTTACCGCTTATTCTGTCTTCGAAAAACAGCTCACATCCTGCACATTCCAGCGCATTTCTTTGTAGCGCCGTATTCTGGTCATTTGTTGACACCCTGATATACCCAATCAGCATACGATTTCCTTATTATAAAAAGCCGGAATTGTCGCATGAGGAATAAAACAGAGTTAATCCTGGCTTTCCTGAAAACCTCGGTTTACGGGAAACGGTAAACAGGGCGGCGAATGCCCTGCCATCGGACGGCACCGCCGTTGCCGCGAACAGGCTGGCAAATGCCCACACAATTAATGGTGTTCCCTTTGACGGGACGCAGGATATCACTATCTCATCAGGAACAGTAACCGCCATAAGACTGGGGTCGGTGACCGCACATATGCCCGGAACATGGGAAAGCTGGGATCTGAATCTGGGGGGCGGCAATGTTCTTACCGGAATTAAAGTACAGGATGTCGGTAAGAATACGGCAGATAACGTCGGCGGCGTGTATTACCGGCCGTTGCAGTATCTGTTAAATGGAGCATGGGTGACGGCTGCAAGTATATAATGATATTCAGAAGGCCTTCCGGCCTTCTTTATTACTGTGGCTGCTCAGGCCATTTAATGGCGTTAAATTCAGCTTCTGTTTTAATGGCGGGTAGTTCCATTTTCTTCACCTGACTGATGTATGCCATCCATTGGGTAAGTGCTGCTCTGTCTTCATCGCTGATGGTGCCCAGTTGTAGCTCCGTTCTCCAGTCATTAATTTTTTCATATGCCTGATTAAGATATGACTGGCGCATTGCTTCCAGTTTTCTTGCGTAGTTAACCGGAATACGGGAGATTATGCCATTATCAAACTTCCAGTTTCCTGAAATATCCGTGCCTTCAGGGAGTTCATCGACCTCAACCACAGAAAACCCCGCAGGATACAGCGCCGAGGCGTCCTGTGATATTGAGCAGATAACGCCGCTGTCAGGTGTTATGCAAAGTTTATATTTTTTGGTGAATAATGGCAGGGATTCGTAGAAATCCTTACCATCTTCACTCTGGAAATACTGAACATTATTACCATATGGCATATTTTCAGGATAATAACGGGTTATATTTTTTAGTTCCATAAAATCCTCCTGGAAATAAATCTGTTTTAAAATATATTATTTACTGACTATTTATAACTGAGATACCGTAATCCATGTACCTCCGACTAATTTTTGCAGGGGTCTGAATGCTATAAAATCGTTTGAAGCATCAACTTTACTGTCAATCTGCAGGCCTGCCATAACATTACCGTACGCAGAGTAATATGCCCCACCGTACATTACCTGCCTGTTCTCTGCTCCCAGCCTGATATCCTGGATATATCGGGAATCCGCATCCTGCTGTGTTATACCAGAAGTGATGTTTATGTCCTGCGTCCCGTCAAAGGGAACCCCATTAATATTTCTTGGGGTGGCGAGTCTATTCGCGGCAACGGCGGTGCCGTCCGATGGCAGAGCATTCGCCGCCCTGTTTACCGTTTCCCGTAAACCGACGTTATCGATAAAAGCCCCTTTATCCGGAATGTCTGCGCCGTTCTGCTCCCTGCGCAGGTAACGGTTATCACCTTCGCTTTTGCTGTAAACATCCAGATTATTACGGGCGGTTCCCTTATTCTCCAGGTCGGCGAGATTCTGATCCTTCGCCAGGGCATTAACGTCAGCGGGACCAAGACTGTTTTTTGTGGCAAGCGTCCCCAGACCAAGATAACCACGGGCCAGACGCTGGGCCTCCGCACCGGCATCAGCAATTTCTTTCAGGTTATTTTTCCGGGAAAAGGCATTCGCAGCGATAATGGCTTTAATGGACAGCGTAAGCTGGTTTAACTGCGCCTTATCCGGCTGAATACTGGCTTCAGCCAGAATATTCAGCAGTTCGGCCTGGAGAATATTCAGCCAGTCCTGACCAATCCAGCTGATACCTTTTTGTCCGTCACCTTCGGTAAACCAGGTGGTGGTATTACTCTGCGCCGGTGCCAGCGCAGGCATATTCGCCACGCCGGAATTATTATCAACATGAAACATTAAATAGTCTCCTCTTCATGGCTGTTTGCATAAACGTAAATAAACGTCTGCCATGCAGGCTTATAACGGTTCAGAATACATTCCAGCGCACCGCCTTCATAAATACGCAGCGGCGTGAGAATATCATCCAGCACATTCATATTCCGGTAGCCGGTTTCACTGTTAATCGTGACAATACTGACCCACTGCGAATCCGGTGAGGGCTGAATGTCAATCTGATAACCAAACTCCGCCGCAAACCGGATATAAAATTCACGGTTCAGCGAGGGCTTCATCCGGTATTTATTTCCGGCATAACGCTGTCGCTCCGTGAGGGTGGCTCCGGCCATATCACACTCGGGAAGCCCGAGATAACGCTCCCAGTCTTCCAGCAGCAGGCGCGACGTGTCAGGGAAACGCTCGGCAAGCAGCTGTTTACCCGTCCAGGATACACGCGCTGTCGAATGACTGAGGCCCAGACATAATGATGCCAGTACGGATGACGGACGCTTGTCCCATGCCAGCCCGTCAGGCAGTAACTGCAACAGGGCGCGCTGATGCGGGGTCAGGGTTACAGCCATGTGATTTCTCCTACCGTCAGCAGCTCACTGTCTCCCGCCTGAACTGACGTCAGCGGACTGCGCACTTCAAAATCCTCCAGATTTTTCACCCCTGCCACCGCCCGCCAGAAAGACGACGGCAGAACCAGACCGCCGGGCCGGGATTCGTTATACAACAGGTCGGTCAGCGCCTGTTTTACGGCCGCCTGATTCTCCGGTGTTTTCGGGATGATCCTGATGCTGAAGGGCACCGGCTTATTGGTCAGTTTAAACACGGTCACCGTCGGCCCCAGAGGCTGTCCGACAGGCTGGCCGGTCGCCGGATCATCATGACTGCGGATATAATCCGCCACCCGCTGAACATCACCGTCACCGGGGAAAATGTCCGGGTTATTATCCTGAACAAACGTTACCCCCACGCTGCCCGCCTGCGGCCATTCCGGGCGGCACCATGCCCGCGTCACGCCCGGCACTTCACGCGCCCAGCGTTCAAAATCATACTGCGTGCCGCCGGACGGTGGATTCTGCACCCGGAAAACCAGACGGGAAAGCAGCTCCGGCACGGTTTCCACATCCGCACCACCGGTGATCCCCGTTCCGGTCACCGTGGCCGTCTGGTTGATCCCCGCCTGCGGTGTGATAAATGTCAGTTTTGTCCCTGCCGGGGCATTCCCCGCACGACCGGCACTTTCGGCTTCCACACTGACATTCAGCGTACCGGCCTTACCGGTCAGGGAGGTGGTGATACGGTAAACCACGCCATCACTTCGCTGGAGAAGCACACCTTCCTTGATCCCCGCATCCGTGGTCAGCATCAGCTGAACCGGCCCGTCCCCCCGAGAGGCAGGCTTACGCATGACGCCCCAGAATGCACAGTGTTTCAGCAGTTCGGCTTCATCGGCTTCGGTCGGGATGATCTGACGCGCAATCCAGGCCAGATGCTCATGCTCCTGAGCAGATAACCCTGCCTGAGCGTAAGCAATGGCATTCAGGGTGGTTTCATTCACACCCGGCTGCGAGCCGGGCAGGCGCTGGCTGATATCCTGCTGTGTCTGCGTGATTAACTGTGCCAGCGGTAAAGGCTGATAAGGCATTACTCCCCCTTAAGATCAGCATAAAAAATCATGGGCCTCACTGAACCATCAGGCAGGGTTATGCGCACCGAAAGCGCCAGCCGCGCGTGTCCCACACGTTCTGCATGACAGACCACGGATGACGCCACGCCATCCTGACTGAGCCAGCCCAGCGCCTCATCCGCGTAAGCACGGGCACGGCTTATCACCGAGGCCAGCGTTTTTTCCCGGCTGAGAAGCCACAGACGGGAGCCAATGGGGCGCGGGCGAAAACTGTCTCCCCACCATCCCCGGCGGTCGCGCGTACCGTCAGGGATTTCATCCGATGCCAGCGCCCGGCGGTCAGTAAACAGCGAAATCAGAACGGCCGTCAGCAGACTGTCATCCGTCAGCAGGTCGGCACCGTTCAGTTGCAGCGAACCGCATCCCTGATCCCACACAATTGCAATATCAGCCATTCTCCGGCACTCCTGTCTTACTGCCTTCGCCGTTATCATGATGCACATGGCCGGAATACCGTATCCCTGCAATAACGGCATCCGACATTGTGAACAGTCCCTGAGATTTCCCCGTACCCTCAAGCGCGAAATTACCCTTAACATGCAGGTTCTTATCCACCGTCACATTGCCCGTAAAGGTGGCTTCCGGCGTATCCACCCGCATCCCCTCGTCGGCGTAAATCTCCAGCATTTTGCATGTCACAATAATGCGGCCATCCTTTGTTAACCGTATCCGGTGCCCCTCATGGTGATACACCCCCGTATCTCCGGCTGTGAGTCCGGTCGGGCGGCTGCGCCGGTCTTCCACCACAAGCACCACAGTCTGATCCCGCTGTCCGCCCAGACAGGCAAAAAAGGTTTCCGCACCCGGCAGGGGAACGCTGATCTGCCCGTACTGCTGGGGACGCTCCACATCATCAAAGGTTTCGCCGTCCATGCCGGTGAGCTGCACATTCTGCATTTTCAGTTCGTCATGTGTGCCGGTCAGAACGCCCCGGCCAAACAACAGGCGAATACCGCGCGTTACCGGGGCAATCAGGCGGCTGAACACTTCATCATTCATCAAAGCTGATCCCCTGTTTTTTCATCTGCTGGCGAATAAAGGCATCAACATCGTCACCGGAACCACCCCGGCCCTTACTGTCCGGCTCTGCCGGAACGATAAAGCCGTCACGCGGTGCCAGTACCAGCCGGGTGACTTCCCCGTTATGCTCATCAAGTAAAAACTCCACCTGACAGACCAGCAGTTCAGTCTGTTCTATACCGAAACGCAGGGCTGAAACACCGGTCAGCAGATTGACATCCCATAACCGGCCATCATCCCGGAACCAGCCACGCACGGTGGCAGAAAACCGTTCTGAACGGGCAATCGCACGGCGCATTTCACGCAGGGCACGCTGCCGTGCACCGGTGATGTCTGTCTGTTGATCGGCGAGGATGATTTTCGGCCGGTAGCGGCCGATCTGCTCATCACTGATGACGCCCACAGGTGCTGCCAGACGGGCGGCGGATTCGCTGTCTCCCCGTTTGCCACCACCGCGCCCGTGTCCCCGGACACGGTATTCGCTGTATCGTCCTCGCCAGTCCGTGTTGTAATCGGCATCAAGCAGGTTATCTCCCAGCACCAGTCTGTCCGTCTGCTGGCTTCCTGCCTGGGTGAACACCAGATCGCCGTCAGCATTACTGGTCACCAGCACCCCGCGATGCCGGGCAGCACGGGTCAGCGCATCCGCCACGGTTTCTGAGTTTTCCAGCGTAAAAGAGCTGAAGGGGCGTGCAGCCGTGTCGTCGTTAACCTGCCAGCGCACGGCTATCCCGAAGGGCGCACATAAATCTGCGGCAATCTGTGCCAGCGTCCGGTTGCGCCACTGGCTGCCGGGATGGATGGCGGCACAGTCCACCAGGTCGCCGGTTTTATCCCGACCGCTGATGCTGATCTGATGACGGGTTGCACTGATCCGCTGACTGACCTGATCCAGCCAGCCACTGATGACCGTCTGCCCGTTAATTCTGAGCGTCAGGGACTGACCGGTCCGCAGGGCTGAGGGGATGCGCTCACCGGGCAGCATCAGCCCCAGTTCAAACGACCCGGCCAGATGCTCCAGCGAGCGACGGACGCTGACCGTCAGCCAGCCGGAAAAAATACTGCCGCCGATATACAGTTCAATCCTGCTGCTCACTGATCACCTCCACGCGGCGGCCACCCGGAACAAAAACCGGATCGGGGATATTGTTTCTGCGGACAAAATACTGCCAGCGGCGGCTGTTACCGGTGGCACGGTACAGCGTGACCAGTGCCGGTTCGGTGGTTCGCACCATGACCTGAAAAGCACCGGGAAGATGCACGCTCCGCGTGGTTAAATCTTCTGTCAGCGCAAGCCCTGCATCACGTAATGCAAGGGCGGTGCCGGTATGGCCCTGTGCGGACAGATCCAGCACCTGTTGTTCCATGGCATCGCTCAAATCCCGGTTGATACGCTGCACATCAGCAGAACTTTCCAGCCAGGCCAGTCCGCCCGCACGGTCAGTATCCTGAACGTGCGTCGTATTCTGCCGGATGACCTGATCCAGCAGTTTTCCGACCGTCTGCGCCTGCGACACCAGGGCTGCACTCTGCATGACGCTCCGCAGCAGACGGATATTGTTCTGTGCCGCAGGCGTCAGACCAATCAGGCGCTGCGGATCATCCTGTTCGCTGAGGGTGTAACGCAGGGAAGAAAGTGTGCGGTACAGCTGCGGCATGGCCTGCTCTGTCGTGCTGTCACGGTTTGTGGTCAGGCTGCCGGACGGCGTTCCGGCTTTTCCGGTCAGCGACAGGGAAGGATCGCCGGGCAGCCCCGCCAGCACGGCAAACATTCCGGCCAGCGATTCAGCCATGCGACGGGGCGCATTAATCAGGGCGGCGGCATTCCCTTTCAGGGCAGTAAAACTGGCCGTAAAGGCACTGATATCCTGCACAATCCCCATCCCTGAAACGGCATTCTCCAGCGCATCAATTTTATCGCTGATGGTGTCGGTCATGGCCTGTACATCATGCAGACCGTCTGAAATCACCGTCCAGCCGTCTGAAAGTGTGTTAAACAGCTGATTCATTGCTGAGCCGCTTTTCTGCTCCAGCGCAGCTGCCGTATCTTCTGCCACCGAAGGGGCGGTATCGTCACTGGCGGGGATCACGTTGATCGTGAACTCAACCGTTCCCTGCTCGCTGGCGTTATAACGGCTTTCAAAGCTGTTTATCAGCACGTTTAACGTGCCGTAATCCGGGTGCATCAGTTCACCGGCACCGGGTGCACGCAGCGCATCACGCAGGCGGCTTCGCTGTGTCTGAAGATCGTCTCCGGTCACTAGAACCGTGAATGTGAACTCCGGGAGTTTTGGCCCCAGATCATCCGCACCGCCGCTTTCACGCAGTGGGTATTCACGGCGCACAATGTTACGTCCGCCCCGTTCCCGCTGCTCCTGATAAACCAGGAACGGTACGCCACGAAAGGAGCCACGCCCCGGCGTGTCAGTAGAGGCCATAGTTCCCTCCGTTCCAGACGTTCACATCCAGGCCATGCTGTGCGGTATCATCCACATCAATACTGCGCGCCCGCCAGCCTTCAGGGGCCACAAGCTCCACCCGTGCGGCGGTTTTCGCGGTGGCCTGTCCGCCGTTTTCGTCACTGCTGCCACGCAGTTTCTGCCAGGCCTGCGTCAGCCAGCCCCCCAGATAATCACCGAGATAGCTGCCCACCGTGGAACCAATGGCAACCCCGACCGGACCGGCAGCCGCCCCCAGCGCGCCACCGGCGATACTTCCGGCAAGAGAACCCACGGCACCGGCTTTATCGGCTGCACTGGCGCTGCTGTCCAGCAGTACAGGAGCCGCCATGGCACCGGCCCACAGGGCACCACCACCCAGCCGACCGGCACCACGGAACAGCCCGGCAAAACGCCCCAGCCCCATGCGGTTTCCGGCCGCCGTTAGCAGACCACCGGCACGGCTCATCATACGACCGAAGAAGCCCTGTTTACCGGCACTCTCCGCCAGTTGCTCACCGGCAGTCACGACGGTCGTGACACCCCGTCCACGTCCGGGGCCGCGTTTTTTACGGCCGCGCACGGTTTTGCCGTCACCGCTGACCACCACATCCCCGCCACCTGAGGCCAGGCCACCCGCAGGCCAGTTGGTGACCAGCACGGGCTGAACGGCAGCCGGATTTACCCCGGTAAGGAAATTCAGGAACCGGCCAGCGCGTCCGGGCTGCGTTCCCGGTACAGTGGTCTGCGGTTTGCGGAAGGGCGACGTCAGCACGGAGGTCATCGCCATGCCATAGCGTAAGGGGGTTGCGCCGAGACGTAATGCCCCCGTCCCTGCAAACCTGAGCACCTTCAGCGCACGGGAGGCGAGATACATATACATCAGGTACTTTGCGGCGGTCTGCGCACCCTGACCAATACGATCCAGCGCATCGCCATAACCGGCGTCGCGCAGTGCCTGAAGCGTTTCCCTGACTTTCTGAATGGCCCGGTAAAAGCCGGTCGCAGCATCTCTGGCATACTCAAATCCCTGATTCAGTGCTGAGGCCGTCTGTGTGGCCAGCTTATCCTGTAAGCCGCTTTTCTGTGCCGCATCGGCATAATCCAGAAAGCCTTTCAGGCTCTTTTTCAGGCTGTCAAACGGTCCCTTCGCCATCACGTCACGGGCAAACTGATCCCAGACGTCACCCATCATGGACGTCATTCCCGTCCATGAGTTCATGGCGTTTTTCTGGGCACCTTTTGCCTGTTCGGCCATCACCTGAAATAACAGGCGAATGCTGTCCGGTCCCAGTTTTCCTTTCTCGCCTTTCTCACGGATGATCTTCTGGTTTACACCCAGCTTATCGGCCAGTAACTGGTAAACGTTAATCCCGTATCCGGTCAGAATATTGGCGTCCGCTGCCTGGATACTCTGGCGGGCAAACATCTGTTTGAGTTGCAGGGACGCACCCTGTGCCTCTGACAGTGACCAGCCGTGATAGCCGCCCTGATCCTGAAGCATGGTAATAAAGCGACGGGCTTCCCTGTCACTCATGCCAAACCCGCGACTGGAGGCGTATTCCTGCATAACCCCCGCCAGCCCCCAGGTGGTGTCTTTGGCGTTCTGTACCGCCCAGGCTTTCACTGCTTCCGTTTTTGCCTTATCGCCATGATTAATGGCGTTGAGACGCAGAATATAGTTCTCCATCTCTGCGGCCGGGCGGATAAAGGCTTTATTAAAACCGTAGACCGCAGCCCCTCCCGCCAGCATCCCGTAAAGGTTGCTTATCCGCCCGATGGTGCCGGTAATGCTGCCCTGCAGGCGGTCAAAATCTGACGTTACCGTGCGGATACTGCCACGAACACCGGCAAGCGTTCGCTGCATACGGGAGCCAACAAGCTCTGTTTCCTGACCGGCCCGGCGTGCTGCATTTCCAAGACCACCCAGCCCCGTCCTGCCGGAACGGGAGAATGCCCCCAGCTCCTGTGACCACTGGCGGGATTTGGCGGAAATATTGCCGAGTAAATCGACAATCAGGGAGGCTTTCAGGTTTTTTGCCATGGGTTACTGCTTCGTTCTGAGAATTTTTTCGGTCTGTCGGCAGTGCCGGTAAAGCTGCGATAAGGGGAGGTTAAGCGCCCACTCCGGGCCGCTTTTTGTCACCATCCCCAGCACAATTGCGGCTTCTTCAATCTGATCCCGGCACTGCATCTGGTCGCCCCCGTTCAGCGACCAGCTTTCCTGCCATCGCGGAATCAAGCAGGCTTACCGCCGCCATCAGACGGGAGAGATCGCGCTCGCTGAGCTGTCCGATCTGACGCGGAGACAATGGCCCCTCAATCTGGCCAACAGCGGCAATCTGACGGCGCAGCAGTGCAATGCCGCGCAGTGCCGGCGAGGCTATCAGAACCGGGCCGCCATTTCGGGTTTCCATAAGACGCTCGGCCTCGGTTTCCGCGTCAATGCTGTCTTTCGCCGTCAGTTCGCGGAAGGTGACGCGGTATTCACGGGATTCCCCGAACGGCAGACCGTCGAGCAGATCCACATAGCCGTTCGCCAGCTGTTCAGCCAGCCCGGCGGTGCGGGGATCGCCGTCTTCAAGTACATCCCGGATAGCCTCCATCACGGCCTCGTCAGAAACCGCCGTTTTTTTCTTACGTGTGGTCATTGCATTTTTCCTGATTACTGGACACGGGTACTGGTGGCGCTGGCGAACTTCGCGGAGATATCACCGCCACCGTCAAGCGAGGCCGGTTCACTGCTCCAGGCCTTCGTCATCATATGGACTTCACCGGTATCGGCCACGAACTCAATCGTGACCGCAGTCCAGGTGTTGATTTCATCGGCAGCCGGTGAACCTTCTCCGCCAGCCGGAAATTTACAGTCCAGCGTCGCCTCACGGGGTTTCTCACGATAGCCATAGACTTTCGCGCCTTTCACCACTTCACGCTCAAAGCCGGACGGGGAGAACGTGGCTCCCTCAAGGGTGGCGTACTCCTGTCCGTTCACACGGATGGTGGCCGTGCCCTGATGCTGTTTTCCGCTCATGCCTTACCTCACAAAATGAAACGGATCTGCGCGGCCATGAAGCGGAACTGGTTAACCAGATCCGGTGTACACATCACATCCAGACGGTTACGGTCTTTTGTGTTGCGCTCCACGAGCAGATTCTTTTTAAAGGTGTCCAGATTTTCGACCAGCCCGAGTTCCACCCATTCTTCCCCCAGTGCAATCAGCTGGAGCGTCATAATCTCCGGCGTCACGATATTCTGACCGGGCCGGACGGGAGTACCGTTATCGGCCAGTTTGTGGCGCGGGAAACGCTGCGTGATAAAGGTGCGCAGGGAATAACGCAGATATGACAGGGTGTAGATGGTTTCTACATCCAGATAGCTGGGATCGCTTTCGCCGTATGCATTCTGACGGTACATCGTCACCTGACGTTCAATCTGCACCACATCAGCGGCCGCAACGGTCACCGTGGACATGCCGGTATAAAGCAGGCTGTTTCGCTCTTCCCGCGTCAGACGAGCCGGTGCTTCAGGTGCCATACGGGCAGGCAGCGCCAGTGTCTGTAATGGTCGGGCCGGATCCGTTGACAGGGAGGGCGCACAGACCGCACAAATGGAGGCCGCCCAGACATAATCCGGCTCTGGTGCTTTAGGAATAGAAGTGCAGGTAAACAGGAAGTCATTACGGGATTCACCAAAACTGGTTGCCGTACCGAAGGTGCCGGTATGCGCCATCCAGACCATACCGTCCGACATTTTTACCGGTCCCCAGCGTTTCAGCAGTTCATCCGCCAGAATTTTGAGATTTGCCGCATCCTTATAGGGCATGACGATGTAGTTGTACTGACGATTCCCCATCCCTGAGACGCTACGGGTGATATCGGGGTTTGTTGCCTTCTGTGTTGGCGCGACGAGCTCCAGCGTAAGACCGGCCGGTGTAGTTTCACCGTCATAATAGTTCACCCGTAAATCATGAGCTGAGCATTCACCGATAAAGCGGGCGTTAACCCCCATGCTCCCTTTAAGTCCTTCAGCATTATCACCACTGACTTCAGCTGCGATAGCAGTGAATGGCGCATCAGTGTCAGCGTTAATGACCTTAGCCAGCTCTTCCACAAGCTCTTTACCTTTTTTCCCCTTACTGACGGGCAGGAGGTAACGGCGACCGCCGATGTAAACACTTAACACCCCGTCTGCCAATGCTGTTCCAATGATATTCATCACGCATGCCCTGGACTGACCTGTTCCAGCCCCCTGTGCAATGGCATATAACTCTGTGTCAGGGTTAATGGCGATAAATTCCTCTACCATCAGTGCAATCATGGAACCTCGCCCCCAGAGTTCTCTTGCTTGTGAAGCTCGGGTAATACGTACTGGTACATCAAGCTGACCGCGCCCCTGAATGGTGGTGTCTTTCATTGCAGCCTGACCAAACAACAGTACCGCCTGACGCTGTGGTGGAGTGCCGGTCACGGCCATTGAATTATTGATTTCAATCTGTACCAGCGGAATGCGATTGTTATCGCCGATATAATCAAAGTTAATCATCAGGACGTCCCCTTGTCTGATGCTGCGGGTTTTTCAGTCGCGGGTTTTTCAGTCGCAGGTTTTTCTGCTGCCGCTCCCGCGGGTTTTCCGGCGGCATCAGTCGTTGCAGACGCTGCTGCCGGTGCTGCTTCAGCCGCTTTTTCCACCACAATGACGTCCCCGTCATTAAGACGGCGGCACCAGAACGGGGTGAAGGGTTTTTCCTCTCCCTCCTGCGCCAGCGGTTTCATGGTGTCCGGATCGCGGATCAGGCATCCCGGCGCGGGTTTGATAAAAATGGTTGTCATCTGTTATTCCTCTGACGGTCCGGCTTTTTCACCGGCGGCGGTTGCACCTGGCAGGCTGATGTGCGCCTTAAATTCCGGTGTGCCTTCCGGTTCGGTGAAGGTTTCGTAATGGCGCAGGAAATCATCCAGCGAGCTGATATCAGTCAGCGGTGCGATCATTTCCTCGCAGGAGAAATAAAGGGCGTACATCACGGCTCCGCTGTCGGCCTGCGTTTCGGTGTAACCGTTAACCGCCTTTTCAAAGTAAAGCGGTGAGGTTTTTTCGGTTCTGAAGCCGTCCAGCACGGTAATCAGGCGGGCCACAATCTGATAAAGCCCGGGACGGCTGACCTCACGGCCATTGAGCATGTCGCCGATGACGTAGAACACCCAGTGGCTGACCAGACGCCCACGGGTACGGCCTTCACCGGCACCCAGCCAGGCAACGTAGATCGCCGGGGCGCTAATCAGCATGGTGCGCAGCACACTGTCGCTCCAGTCGCCGGGATGCGTGTCAACTGACACCAGTTCATTCCCGAAATACTCACGGATACGGGCGATGTACGCTTGCTCGGTTTCCGTAATCATATAAAGCCCTTCTGGTTGCGCCCGAACACCGCCGCATCAGACTGCACCTGCGGTAAATCCCCGGATTCAGGGGCCGCACCGTCGGTATCCACGCCGACCGGCACATTGCCGTTCATGACGTCTTTCAGCCAGGCCAGCGCCTCACGGTAACGGTCACGCGCCTGATCGGATGCCCGCTGATCGCACAGGTAATAAAAGGCAATCGTGCAGCAATGCTGAACAAGGACCGCCGGAACCACCGCCAGCGGCAGCGTGTAACGGGAAGACAGATAGCTGTCGATAAGGGCAGACGCGTCCGTCAGTGCCCGGTTCAGCTTGCGCGTGTCCGGTTCATCCGAACGGGGCACGGCCAGTAATGGCCTGAGCAAATCCTCGCGGTAACGTGCCCGCATATCGGTTTCGGTGGCGTAATTCATGCGCGAGCCTTTTTCGCCTGTCTGGCGTTATTGCCGGTCTTTTTCCGGGGAGCATCCTGTCCGGCTTCGGCTAAATCTGCACCGGTCTCTGCATGAACCACACCCGCCACGGCTCCCGCATCATCACCAGGCGTCTGTAGTATTCGTACAGTGAGGCATGGCTCCGCTTCCAGTCGGGCAAGCTGCTCCGGGGTGACGTCAACCTGCTGGCGTCCCCGCATGAACAGGAACCCCGCACGACGAAACTGCGCACGACTGCAACGCACTTCTGCCAGTACCGTGACAGGACTGTCACCACTGACCTGAAGGCCTGAATCATCTGTTGCTGCCACAGTGTGATGTTCATTCATATTTGCCCTCCGCAGGGGCCGGGCCGTAAGCCCGGCTCACCGTTTACAGATAATCCGCGACAACCAGCTCCAGCTTGCCCTTCATCTCGTTAGAGACGGTGGTGTTACCGTCCGCGAACAGCTCGCGCTCCAGCAGCTGCACCGCCTGTTTTTCCAGCGAGGTGGGGACAACAATATGGGTGGGTTTGATGCCGAGTTTGCGGCCACCGTCAGCCTTAAAGTCACGCATGGCTGACCAGCCGTGCCACAGCGCATCCAGCGTCAGCGGTGACTGCATCATGTAGGCCATCTGCCAGAAGCCGTAGCCCACATTGCGACGGGCGGAAGCACCGAACACAAACTCGTTATCAGTAAACGCACGGCCTTCATCGACTTTTGTCTGGGCAACCAGTTCGGCCTTGCGGCGATCCTGATAAATCAGCGGTTTTACCGCGCGGGAGCAGTCAAGCAGATACCAGGCCGGGCCACTGTAATCCGCCTGTGCACCGACAGAGCCGGTTTTTGCCACAAACATATTGCTGACCATCTGTGCATCCCCGGAGCCATCCACTTTGGGGTAAACCGGGTGTTCGGTATCAAAGAAGTTCTGGCCGTCATAGCAGGCCGCACTGATCCCGTCACGCAGTGCAGCAAAGACCAGTTCATCCGGTTGTGCCGCCGCAGCGCGCCCCATCTCCTGGAACAACGGGGAGTAGATGCCAAGATTGTCGTCTTCAAAGTCATCGCGGCTAATGGCAACGGTGCCTTCAAAGGTTTTGTTCACGATGGCGTAGCCATAGGCTTTCATCTTCTCGATGACGCGGGAGCCGATCCACTCACGGAACTGCGGGAACTGCCCCAGCCAGCCGTAGGTGTTGGATTTCGACGTGGACGGTACGGTCATCGCAATTTTCTGGTACTGAGACGGAGCCATGGACATCCCGGCCTGAAAATCAGAACGGTAGCCCGTCATCAGGGCGGTGATCATCGCCGGTGTGATCGGGGTAGGCATTATTGCATTTCCTCTTTCATTTTCAGGAACTCGGCTTCGGTTTTACCCAGCAGATGGGCGGCGGCGATATCTTCAGCCGACAGCGCAGCGGTGGCGGTCTTTTTATCCGGCACGGTTACGGTGTCGGTCTGAAGAGTGGTCAGAGCCGCAACCGGCTGGCGGGCGTCAAGCTGTGCAGAAAGTGCCGCAACACCAATCTGTTGTCCGAGTCCTTCCATGTATCCGCGTTCGCTTTTGAAAATGCGTCCTTCGGACTCGGCCTTATCCAGCAACTGCTCCAGCGTGGTGCTGCCGTGTTGTGCCGACAACGCGACATATTCGGTACGCAGGGCGTTATACGTCTCAACGGGCACGTATTTCGTCAGATCAATAGTGCCGCCAGTTGGTGTGCCTTTTGCGGTTTCCAGCTCTGCCGACAGGCTGGCAACCTGCGTTTTCAGGGTGTCGTGCGCATCCGCACGGGTTTTGATCCCGGTAAGGGCAGACAGCGCCGCCGTGCCCAGTTCCGGTGTAAATTCGTCACCGTCGGCCACGGTCAGACCGAGCGCCGTCAGCAACTGGCGTAATTGCTCATTCATGGAGGTGTCCTTTAAAGGAGGGTTTAAGGCGTTATAAAGGTCATCCGCCGACAGTGCGGCGACAGGATTCATGCCAGTCAGACCGGGGTCACCGGTAATAGCCAGCATCCGAAGCTCAACAGGTTCACCGGTGATTTCGTCATAACCAATCACCGGGGAAAACCAGGGAAATTCGTTATTGCGCAGGTGTTCAATGGCCGGAGGGTTCCAGTCCGGACGCACTTCAAAACCCCGCTCTTCACTGAAGCGGAAGTTTTCCGGTGAGGCCATGACAAAACCGGCAGCCGGTGCCGGATGCCCCTTAATCAGGGTCTGGTGGTTGTAGTCAATTTTTACCGGCTGATTGAGCGCCACAACCCGGGATACCATGCGCTCAACGGCCGCATGGTTAATCAGCCAGCCTTCCGCCGGTTTTTCCGGGCGACCGTCACGGGCCTTTACCCGACCGGCTGGCATGATCTGACACCAGTCACCGTCCCCGTCTGCGGACAGGCTGATGGCATTCAGAATGGCATAAGCAAGTTTGGGCGTGTTTTTCGTCTTCATTCCGGCAGCATAAGCCGGTGTTTTTCGGGGCCGGTTTTGCGGGACTTCAGAAAGTGCTGACAGGGGAAAAATGAGAAAGGCGCTTCACGCAGATTTTAAAGCCCGTTAAATACAGGTTAGAAAATCACGACACGCGCCTGAAGGGGGTAAGGTAATACGTTTGCATACCTTAAACCATTACGGCGTTTCTGTGGCCTTTTTAAAGCGTTTTCTGATTTCGTCCATGATCTCCTGTTCTGCCACCTGATCAAAGCCCATATACGGACGTGCGCCAATGGCCGCCGGTCCCGGTGGCATACCAGGCAGGCCACCCCACTGATGAATGGCCGCATAAGGTTCATTTGATCCAATCAGCGCCCAGGTATCGCCATAATCCGTGGTCAGGCGGCGGGCCAGATCGCCGTTCAGTGTCAGGATTTTGCCGGGCGTGTATCCCTTACGGGTACGCCACTTGCGGTAAGGATCTGACCAGTCATGCCAGCGTTCGCCGTCCGGCTCTTTTTCCTGTTCAAACGCCATTTCTGACGATGACAGAAGACTCTCCGCCACACTGCGGGCCAGGTCTTTTCCGCCGCCCACAAACTGAAGCCGGGCAAACACCCGCTGGAGACGCGTAACGTCAACAACGACAGCGGCATCAATGGATGACATATTGCCTCCGCATAAAGGATGAATATAAAATAAACAGGCGGTCAGTGTACGCTTAACTGGTAAAGTCGGTGCCTGCCTCCGGGTGGATCATGTATGCGGGTTCGACCCCCGCCACTGACCGTTAATCAATTTGTCCTTCCAGCACCTCAAGCATTCCGCCCCGGATATCCGATTTCAGCTTATCCATATTGATAACCCGGTAAGCATTCACAATCACATCCAGTTTGTCGGGCTGACGTTTCAGACTGTACGGTGCATTAACGGCAATCTGCACACTGCCATCCTTATTTTCCACGATATACATCAGATTTTTGTGCCGTTTGTCCCACAGCACCGCTTTTGGCTTTGCCAGCATTGCCGGTAAGCGCCCGAAGTCCTCTGGCATCAGGGCGATGCCGTCATTCTGATGTTTCACACTGTCTGCATGGAGCACATTTTTACCGCTCATCGCCAGCAGGCGGGCCGGTGGCGTTCCCGTCCGGCTTTCCACTGCCTGCGCAATGCTTTCAGTCATAAAGCCCAGCGTGCGGATATCGTTACCACCTCGCCGGGTCTGCATGATGTTTTTTGCCCAGATGCGGAACGCCAGCTGCCGCTCCGGGCTGTTGTTCATCTCCTGAACCACCATTTCCCGTAACGCCGGGCTTTTCACCTCGATCAGTTTGCGGATCAGCGCCTGGTCTGTGCCGAACGCTGCCGAGCCGGGGTTATATGACCAGCCCACATCCGGTGTCATGGTTCTGGTGCCATCTGAATATGTGGTCACCGGCATTTCTCTGACTTCTCCGGTCTGTTTATCCACGCCAGCCTCAACATTGCGGGTGGAGAGATGATCCTCACCGGATGAAACGGATAACCCCATTGCATCCAGACGAGCCTGAGACAATGGCCGCACACGGCAGCGGCAGTTCCAGCCATTAGGTGGGTAGTGTGTTTTCCAGAACGGATCGTCATAGCGGAATACCAGACCGTTAAGGGCGGAATGCGACGGGCGGGTACGGCTGTCCATGACCGCCACATACTGCCAGAACGGATGCGTGTCCGTGTTGTTCATCATCTGCGTGTAACGCCCGGCATTGTAAGCCACACGGGTGTTCACGTTGTAAATCAGCGCCAGACGACGGGGACTGCCCAGCTGCACTTCTTCCGCGTTACCGTCGCTGTCCACCACAATCTGCTTTCCCCACCATCCCAGCTTTTGCAGGCGTGGCGTCAGTGTGCGGATAAATTCTTTCTGTGAAATCCCCTCATCAATGGCCCGCTGCACTTCGGCCTGTAATGTGGTTACCACATCCAGCCGTGCCGTTTTTGCTGCCGTGAATGAGCGGGCATGAACATCCGCGTCTGTTTCGAACCAGTTCCAGCTGATATGCTCCCCTTTGGCGCGGAAGTATGCCACCGCCTCTTTTGAGGGAAGCGTGGCGGCATAACCTAAATCAATCCCCTGTGTCATCCAGCATCCCCTTCATTTCCGCAGCGAACATGGCATCACTGAGCAGCGTCATCAGGCGGGAATCATCCATTTCACGATAAAGGGCAGGCAGGTCTGCCAGCGCATCCGCCAGCCCCCGCGTTCTGATGGCATCAATGACCGGCTCCAGTACCGGGTCGATGGCCTCCTGTAAGCGGCGGGCAGGCACCGCGTCCCCCATATCATCCAGTTCATCACGCGGCGTGTTTTTCGCTTCCGGCAGTCGGGCTGAAAGCGCCGTCTGTTCTGTCTTTTCCTGTTTTTCCGGTAGCGTTTCCCTGTCAGGCATGGCCGGTTCATTACTGCTCTGACGGACACGGAATATGGCTTCACCGGGCGTGGGCTGTGGAATACCGGTCTGCTCCCGTACCCAGGGATCAGGAATATCCATCCCCGCACTGAGTTGCATCACCGCACTGGCTATTTTGGTGATATCCCCCGGTTCTTTGGTCTGGAAACAGATACGCGGCAGGCGACGGATATCAATGGCGTGGGCGGTGTTCAGGGCATACAGCGGATACACCAGATCGCGGTTCAGGGTTGCAGCCAGCTGGCGTAAATCAGAATCCCTGATTTCCCGGCGCACCTCGTTATGCACCTCACCCAGCGAGCGCGCGCCTTTGTCTCCGGCTTCCGTGGTCAGCGTGCCGCCGAGTATTGCTTTGGAGATGGAACGCTCACCCCACGAAATCATGGTTTCAAACGGATCGGCCTGACCGTTCGCTGCCGCCTGAAACTCCAGCGACATCCCGGCCGGGATGATCCCGCCTGTACGTCGCCCGATATCCATCACCGCCCGCATCAGGGCACTTTTCTGCTCCGGTGTTGCCCCGGACGGGTATTTCCCGACCTTCATTGGCAGGCCGTACACCTCCAGAAATTCCGCCAGATCGCGCACGGAATAGTTTTTGAAAATGAACGGCCAGATAAGCGTTCTGACAAGCCCCGTCGCACCACCGTAGCCGGTGCGTGAACGCGACTGATGCACTATCCAGCCAAAGGGCTGAAACGCCACCCCGGCATGGCTGCCGTCACGCAGCCGCAGTTCGCTCAAATCATCCGGGTTAAGGCAGAAATGCCCGCTGTCACGCCAGCGGATGGCGCGGATGATGTGCATTTTACCGAGCATCCCGTGCTCAATTTCCATGCAGGAATAGCCCTTCAGGATGGCATCCGTGGCGTCAAACAGCATGGCATCAAACCAGTCTGCGGAATGCAGATATTCGTCGAGCATTTCCGCGTCCTTTTTCTCATTCGCGCTGGCGTTCGGTGGCGGCTCAATGCTCCATGGCACCCCCTGAATGGCAAGACGTCGCTTGCCCAGCTCCGCAAAAAGGTGGGTGTCCTTTTCTTCAATGTCAGCCGCCAGATCGGACTGGGCAATCAGATCGCCACGTTCAGCCCCGCGAAGGCACTGCGCCGCCCGGTTCGGGGTGATACCCGAGGCGGGATGCTCAACATAACGGCTGGCAATCTGCGGAATATCCAGCGCGGTACTTTGCATCTCCGGGTCAAAGGAGAAAGGTTTTCCGTCAAGATCAATTATGCGTCCCACTACCAGCACCCCCGATCAAATTCATGATATGCCTCATCGTCATCACGATAACCGCCCTCCATTGCCCGCGACCGCTCCGGCAGCGCCTGACAGGCTGATTCATCCAGGATGAAACCCTCCATGTATGACGCCCGGTTTGCCATACAGAGTGCCACGGCAAAATCACCATGGCGGCGGGCGTTCGCAGCCGTTGCGTTCTGGTCCTTCGTGCGCCCCTTGTCGATTTGCGGGATACCATTCACCACCTTCACATGGCGCAAATCATCAAGCGTGGTCTGATGGCGGGCGACGAGGATATTCTGATCTTCAAACTCGGCTTTCAGTTTTGGCATCCACTCGCCGTACCACTTCGGCGACAACATCACGCAGTCGATGATGTCCGGGCCAAAGGCCAGCAGTGCGGCTTCTGCCAGATAGCCGCCGTTACCGGTGGCGTCGAACGCCGCACCGACCAGCGCCGGAACGCGGGTCAGGATGTACATCATCACCTGTTCCTGCTGGGCATACGGCAGGTTGCGCAGCTCCACGCGAAACACCTCGCGCTTTGCCAGGGATTCGGTGATTTCCAGCAGCACAAAGCAGGACAGGTCACCGGTGCGGGCAAAGTCTTCCCCGAAGCTGAAGCGGGAACGGGGATTTAATTTCTCTGTAAGCGGTTTTAAATGTTCTTCACACCAGGTTAAAACTTCCGATTCACGCAGCCATGCGGCACGGCTGATGAAGTCGTCCGGGGCTTCAAACGTCAGAATCGGGATGTCACGAATCATCGCCATTTCAATAAGCGCGTGAGGAATATAGGCACCGCCGGATTTTTTCGGGATACAGCCGTATTCCTCGTCGGCATCCTCACGGGTCGGGGCGTTTTTGTAGAGATCATCACGCCATTTCTGCTCGCTTTCCGGTGACCATTCCTGATCGGTGACGTAACAGATACGACGGTACAGCCCGTCCGCAATGGCATCATCCAGGGTTATGCGGTGGACGCTGTAATCCTTGCGCCCCTCGCGGGCTTCCTGAATGTACTGATTAAACAGATTATCGACGCCGTTATGCGTGGAGATAATACGCACGCGCGCGCCCCACATAGTGAGCGCCATTGCCGCCTTGAGAAGCTCATCCAGTGACTCGTGGAACGCGGCTTCATCAATCACCACATCCCCCTGAAGACCGCGCAGGTTTGACGGACGGGAAGACAATGCCTGAATTTTGAATCCACTGTTCGGAAAGCGGATCATGTAGGTCAGAATTTCTTCTTTTTTATCCCGATCCCAGAATGTCTGCTCATACACATCAGCATCTGCCAGCTGGTTAAAGGCACGGGAGAACAGCGCGCAGGCAGAAATATATTCCAGCGCCATCTCCTGTTTTGACCCCACATAAAACACATTACGGCCACCACGACGCTTAGGCTTTGCGGCGGTAATGACGTTACGCCCGGCTTCCGCCCAGGTAAGCCCGGTGCGTCGGGATTTCTCCGCGATGCAGACCTGACTTTCATCTGCAAACCAGCGGGCCTGATAATCCAGAAACACCGGCATATCACCGGGCAAATCAAGGCTGTCCGGCACATCCACGCCCAGCAGGGCTTTTTCACCGGACAGATCAATTTTGCGGGGAGGCGTCATTTGTATCAGTGAAGGAGACGTTTCTTTGGCTTTGTTCATCAGGCTTTACCTGTCAGAATGCTTTTGATTCGGAACTCAAGCTCTTCAGTCATCACGTCCACGCCACTCAACTCATCAGTGACAGCCTCTGCCAGCAGCGAATGCAGTTGTTCCAGGGATATTTCCCCGGCAATGCTGAGTTCAGTCAACTCACGACACGCTTTTATGGTTTCAGGAGGTAACTGTGTTGCAAGACTGAATGCCTTCTGATGAGCACTACTCATCAGTGAGCGGTTATCTGTTACCACGATTCACCTCCTACGCCTTACCAAGCAGCATCTGCCTGATACGGAATTCTATCTGCTCGCTCATGCCATCCACGCCGCGCAACTCGTCGGTGACGGCGTTCGCCATCTCTTCAGCAAATGCGGCCCGGATTTCTTTTTCACGCTTAATGCTGCGCTCGGCGGCACTTTCCGCACGCTGTGCCGACAGGAGGATGTCCTTAATAAGGCGCATATCCACATCGCTGTCGCTGTTCAGGGATTCGGTGGCGGCACGCAGACGGCGGTACATCAGGGCACGGGACATCTCCAGAATCAGTGCCGTGGTTTCACCGGTCGGCTTATCCCCCAGTTCGGCCATCATGGCTTTTGTCTGCTCGCGTAAATCACGCAGATTACGGGCAATCAGCTCATTACGGGAGGCTTCCCGGCTGATGGCCGCCGGTGAAAGCTGCTGCTCTTCCGGCAGGCCTGCCTCACGGATCAGACGGTTGATTTCCTCGCGGATCTGGACCTGCGTCAGGCGTTTTTCACGCAGCATTTCCAGCAGCGGCTTACGGATGCTGTCGGGGAGCAAATCCACCTTGCGTACACGGCCACGCGTTGGCTTATCCATCGTTACCCCCTTGCGCGTGGTTTCTTCACACCCGGAACGGTGGCGCGGCCTTCCGCCACATCCTGACCCCGGCCGGTCAGTTCAACGATGAAATAACCGTTAACAAGCGTGCGCTTACGCACCAGTCCCTGCTCGGCAAGCCAGGCAATATGGGTATGCACGGTGTCGCGGGACACGCGGTGGCCGTAATCATCCAGGCAGTCCTGAAGCACGGATTCGCCCAGTTCGCCGTTGTAATCCGCCAGCGACCGCAGAATGACAAGACGCTGATCTTCAGTAATGAAATCACTCATTGTGTTTTTTCCTTACAGCCTGCTCCAGCAGCAGTTCGTTCTGGTGGGAGACGGATTTCAGGGTGGCATTGGTGGCCTTAAGCTCACCGCGCAGGGTGGTGATTTCGATATTGAGTCTGTTCACCTCCTGCTGCGTGGGCAGGCCGGAAATCCGGCTCTCCACCCGCTCAACCCGGTCGGAGAGTTTTTCAAAGGCCTCGCGGGGGACAAAGGTTTTGCGCATCAGCGCCATAAAGATCCCCCCGGCCGTGGCTGTTGCCGACAGGATCGGCACGACATAATCTTTAACGATGCTGACCCACATGACCGGCCTCCATGATGCTCTGGCAGTTCACACAACGGATGGCATCCGGCACGGCAACCAGACGGGCGGCCGGAATGTCACCCCCGCAGTCTGCGCATACACGCCTGCCCGGAGTCTCCTCCACCCGGCACTTACGTGTCAGCCGGTCACAAAGGGCGCGTTCTGTTGCCCGCTCCACGACTGCCTGAGCACAATCTGAATCATCCATACCTTTTTCCTTACTTCGTCTTTCCTGCCGGAACAGCAGTCGTTCCGGCCATATCAGTAAATTCATGCTGTCGCTGTGCCTCCAGACGGCGGATGCTGGCCTTGTCCACGTTGCAGTTCTTAATCACCGCCAGCAGTTGCAGGTTGTAAGTGACCGATGCGCCAAACGTGAACGGCTGCGGCACAGGAGGAACCAGACAGTCAGCCAGCCATTCAGCGGGGATCGGCACCGGCTTCACCGGCACGTATTTCACAGACGGCCCGCCGCACCCGGTCAGCCACATCATCAGGCACAGGAACAGAGGCCGCAGGCACCGTTGCCAGCGACCGGCGGACAATGCTCTGCTGTTCCTCGCTGTGCTGCATGTTCTGCTGTTTTTCATTCGTGGCCGCCTTACTGATTTGTGAAATGAGTTGCAGGGTACGTTGCTGGTTTGCCAGCACCAGACGGGCTTCGTCCCGTTCACGCACAAGCACATGATTATTGTCTTCAAGACGCTGTGTCTTCTGGTGCATTCCCCATACCACGGCAGCCAGCACGCTCATCACCCCCAGCGCCGCCATACACCCTCCGGCAATCAGGGCCGGTAAGGGATTATTCACCGCAGCCACAGCACACCCCGGAGCACCACAACGACACACAACAGCGCAATCATGAGTGGTCGCCAGAAGCGGTTCAGACTTTCGGCAAATCGTAGCGACATAACCATTCATCCGCCGAACGGCGGGCCTCAAGACCGGGGAGTTTCACCCCCTTTGAATAAATCCAGCGGATATACTGCTTACAGGACGCGGGCATCTGCCCGGCATTGATCAGGCGCAGAAGCGTGGAGTTGCGAAAGTTCGTTTCACCGGCCCAGAAGATCCACGAAGCCAGCGCCACCGTCTGACCACGGGTAAGCGGCACCTGAACATGACGATCGATAGCCGCAAAGGCCCATTTCATGTCCTTTTCCAGCAGTTCCAGACATTCTTCATCGGTTTTTGTCATACCCGGTTTCACATCCGGGCCGGTATGGCCGTGGCAGATGGTGGGGGTGCCGGTGGGGTCGAGATACGTGGTGTTTTCTTTCCCTTCCCAGTAGCCGGTGTAGTGCGTGGCAATAGTGAACGTCCCGGCTCCGGCCAGAACAAGGGCAATCAGCTTTTTACGCAGGGGTGCGGGGAGTTTTGGCATTGTTACGCTGTCTCATGGTGTTCTCTGAGCCAGCGTAACCGTGGGAAAAAGGGGGCAGGATTTGCGGAATATCAGAAAAGCCGGGGCTGCGTGCGTTCCTGATGCAGGCGGCGCTGGTTACGGATAACGGAGTAAATCTGCGTCTCTGACATCTGGTAGTGGCGGCGCAGGGTTTCAATTTTTTCGCCCTGGCTCCAGCGGGAAAAAATTTCATTATTGCGCAGTTCGGTGAAAAGGGACTCACCGACCGGGAGATAGTAACCACGCCCGCCCATGTACCCGGCCTGTGCGGCTGCAACCTTACGGGCAAGCATTCCCGCCTGAGCAGGTTCAATCCCCTGACGGTGCAGTTCAGCACTGATCACATCAACCAGGTCCCGCAGCGTGCCGGGCCAGTTCTTTTTCAGCTCATCATCAGGAATGTCATCCAGACGGTCAATCAGCGCGTGCAGCTGTTCGCTGTCACCAAACATGCTCATCTGTGTTTCAGCCATACCCGCCTCCGGTCATCATTACACAGGGCAAGTTTAAAATAAAAATCCCGCGCTGTGGCGGGATTTGGGGTTAAAAGGGGGAGGATTCTTCATACAGCCTGCAAACGCGCTCATAACTCATCACTGTATGCGCTGACATCCCCAACACAGCCAGCATTTTGCGGCGATGCCATCGCTTGAGACGCTCCAGCACATCGGAGGCCAGCGCGGGGTGTTGCTCCAGCCACTGCCAGTTTGCCACACCTTCGCCGCCGTTCTGCGCGGCCGTCTGCGACTTCACCCAGCGGTTAAGGGAGGTTTCCGCACCATCGGTGATAAAGCCCTGCCGGTGCATCGCCTTCCAGATGGCGCGAATTTTGGCGGTCACCGTCCCCGGTTTTAAGGCCCGGTTAACCGGCTTCTGACGCACTTTAAAACCGCGTTTTTTGAAAACATCCAGCACGCGGGATAACTCATCCGGTGACATATCCCGGCAACTGGGTTTGCCGGTGGCTGCCAGTAGTACGGATGTGTAGGTTTCATCATCCAGGGCCAGCTCGCGCTTTGCCACATGAATGGCGGATATCAGTTTCCCTCTCATGCTGTATCAACACTCCTGCTGATATGATAGATATTATTTTCCCGATCGAGCTGAACCCGATACTCCGGAGGAATCACAAAAATATTAAAACCATCATCAGTTTTTATTCTTGAGTAGTATTCCCCCTTATGATATCTGGCAAGTGCATTAATCAGAGAAGTCGCCGCCAGCCCAATCAGGTATTTTTTATGAAAAATACTGATAACTTTCCGGCACAGCCATCGTGTAATGACGAATGCACCGAAAAACGATGTGATATATAAACACCAGAACAACTGCGAACTACTGTCCATTATCTTTCTCCTTATTCAGTCTTCTGCGGCATTCGGCACAGTCATCAGGGCTTTCAAATGTATCCGGCTCGCGATTATGAGCCAGATATAACCACCGCCCACATATACTGATATTTTCACCTGTTTTAAAAAAATGATGCTTCTTAGCCATCAATGGCCGCGCCCATCCAGCGGGTAGACTATTCATTAGCTTTATCCTCCATGCTGGACAGAATCATATGTATTAATGTCGGGCGTGGAGATATACGCATTTCATTAAGCGTCTGACGGGCAGCAACAGCAGCCATTTTATCGGTGCCTCTGGCAATTTCTGCAAGAGAATGCACAATCCATAACGGACTTAACGCTACGGCTGAATCCAGAATCATGTCATCCATAATAATTTCTGGCACATCCCGTTTGTCACATTCTTTATCCATAAAAGAAACGATTTTTTCCGCATCTTCCGGTTTCATACCTCCGGCGATAAGAATTTTACGATATTCATAAGACGTTCTTAATTCAATGCTCATATTCATCTCCTGTAACTCTGACAAGGACGTGATTTTTCTCATTTACGCCTCCCGGAAATACGAATGTATATACCGATGAGAAAATCCATAATAAACAGGAAGAGCGACATCCTGATAAAGAACCAAATGTCAGGCATAATGGACAGGTTTCCTGTAATCGCAAATATAAAACCAGTCCCCCACACTGGAACGATAATTGCGAAAAATACAAGTCTCTTTATCATGGCGTTAACTCCCGTAATACAGCGTCCTCGGCAGTCCGGCGACGGTAATAAACTGCGTGAGCAGAATGTTCAGATATTCCAAACTTTTCGCCAATTTCCCGGAATGACAGACGGCGAGGGTAATCGGAATCCCGTAGTGCACGTATAAGACGAACATCCTCATCAGATATACGTGTGCCGGGGCGTAACTCACCGCACTTTGTTAATCCGGCACCAATCATTCCTGCGCGGCACCTGACAGAGTCTTTATTACGTCCGAGATAATCCCCCATTTGCTGGCAGGTCATTGTCCGGGCATTTTTTCGGATAAATTTATCTTCATCAGGTGTAAATCGCGGTCGTTTATATTTCAGCAACTCCGGGTATGTACTGCGCAATACGCCAGTCCGGTTATATACGGCCCAGACACTTCTTTTTATTCTGGCGGCAATATCCTTAACCGGGGTGGAGGAATAAAGCGCAATCAGCAGCGCATCTTCTTCAGGTGTCCACGGGCGGACATGAGCAGGTGCACGACCTTTTCGCCCCATGGGTTGTAATTTCATCATGCATCACCCCCTGACTCGCTTTTCAGCAGCATAAAACTCATCAGACAGAATTTCGGTCATTTTCTGTTTTGCGGGTTTTACGCCACACTCAAGGTAAATCACATCGTCAACGCAGAACCACTTCACAGGGCCAAACAGGATTGCCGAGAAATCAATGCCCAGCCAGAACAACAGGGCATCGGTCCTAGCATACGTGACGGGCGAATATTCACGCCACAGACTGTTAAGTTCGTCAGAGGCAGCGCGCAGGGCTTTGGGAATACGAGATGTGCGCGGCGTGCAGCTCCAGCCATTCGACGCAGTTGGTTTTCGCCATAAGTCGCGATGAAAAGGATATTTGTCCTCCGTAAAACGCAGTCCCTTAAAACAAAAACCACTGATACTGAATTCAAATACCGACCGGCACTCAACATTCAGCACGGCCTCAAGGCGTTTTGCCTCATCCTTAACTTTCTGGCAGTCCTGCTGGTATTTTTGCCACGCAGCCAGCGCGGAAGGGTTTGATGTTTTAAAGAACATTACGCCACCTCCGCAGATATCCCGGCAGGCGCTGCTGTCCGGTCAACAATCAGGTAGCGCAGAACACGCGCGGTGATATTCCAGCCGCTTAAACCGCAGATGATGACACCCAGGCGAATGTCGATATACGCCATCACAAACTGGGGCACGCCTTCTTTCATGGCCTGCTCATCAACTTCAGCCACCACATAAACGGTTTCACAGGTCAGAACGCCCTGAGCAAATTCCCACGCCATCGACGGAATATCATGCCCCTCAATCCATGGCAGGGATTTTCTGAAGCTGCACCACTGAACATCATCAGCCGCAGATTCCTGTCTGCATTTGCGACGAATCGGCTGCACCGGGCGGGGACGCGGAATATCATAAAAACCGTTACATTCCGTCAGCACCCCGGCATCAACCGCATCACGCAGAAAATAAACCATGGAGGATGGCGGCATATTCATTTTTTCAGCCAGTACGCCGCAGGTCAGACGCCCGTAAATACTCAGCCAGTTTTTAACCCCTTCAAGCACTTTTGCATCAATCATGATTTATTTCCCCACCACATTATTAATGACGATATAAACGTATTTCATATTTCTTAACCCTTATTTTCTGTTTTCAGGCGCAAGCAGTCCCCTGACGCGAGCGCCATAATTAAAATGAAGTGATATTTAAATAATTAATGCGGTGTTATTTATTCAGTCCGGCGTCCTGTTCAAAAGGCTCGACATAAAAACTTTCAGCGCCTTTATTCACCTTGATACCGGCAATGCCTTTCACAGCATCCGGCTCCGCCAGGACGGCTTCCTTGTTCACTTCCTCTTTCGTGCGGATGAAACGCTCAAGCCCCATACGGCGCAGCATTTCAATCACACCTTCCACATCACGGCTGACGCTGCATGATGGCGTTCCCAGCCGCCATGACACCGTTCCGGTGGTCAGATTGGCAGTTTTGGTTTTGCCGCCGTTCGTCAGCTCATCACGGTTGGTTTTACACCAGTCCTGAATCCCTTTAAAAAGCACTTTGATTTGCTTTTTAAGATTTTCAATCTGCGGCGTATAACGGGCGGTGATTTCTGCCACTTCATCATTCATCGCCGTTTCCAGGCGCAGCGCCTCTCGCTGAATATCGCCCAGGGTGCGGATATCGCGGCTGACTTCTTCGCGGGTCTGCGGTGCGGCCTCGGCTACAGCCTTTAATTTTGTAACGCGTTTTGCCATTTTGTTTTTCCTTATTGCAATGTATCTGGTGCGTTCTGCAAGGAGCGGCGCTCAATGCTGCTTTTCACCCCCAGAGCCTGCATGGAACCCTGAAGTTCATCTGTCAGAAACTGAATAATTGTGGGGCTGTGATATTTAAGAATTTGCGCATAAACATCACATGGGCCTGTCGGTCTGTTCTCCGTATCACGTTCGATTTTTACAGTGGCAGTAACCCCCTCCGTGATTTCCTGACTATCATTACCGGCTGGCTTTACTTCATGCATTACGTGGTTAAATTCAAAAATAACGCGTACTTTGCTCATGGAATTACCCCTGCTGATTAAATTCATTACCGTTAATAACCCCGGAAGCCATGCCCCTGTCTTTCATGAATGCACTGGCTTTCATTGCCACAAGCTCTGCGAAGTTTCTGCTTTCCGCGAGCATAACCACCCCAAAAATCATGGCGGGTCCATCACCTTTCTGCTTTATCCCGGTTGAACGTATGTCCAGACTTACCCCCATGCGCACTGTTCCATCAGCGTTTTTATGGATAACGTGCTCCTTATATTCGAAAATAATGTGTACGACTTTACTCATCCTCTGGTCCTCGTTCTGTTTGGATAACTGACCCGGCGTCTGACCTCACGGCAGAACCGAATCATGGCATTAAAGGCTTCTTCCTCCGTCACCGCTTCCGGTATCCCCGGAACCAGTAACTGCTCCTGTTCATCACGTCCATGACGCGCCATAACCTCAATCACATGCCGTACCGTGGCAGGCTTTCCGGCAACTATCGGCAATGCACCTTCCGGCAGGACGTAACCAAACTCAATAAGACCACTCGACCACGCCCATGCAATGAGATTTTTTTTCACCTCACACCTCCCAGTAAACCGTGCAGCCGCTGATGCGGGTGGCCTTCACACGGCGGCGCAGGCCGTTGGTCTGTATGGTGATTTCAATTTCACCGGTTCCCTGCACGTTGCCTACCGGCGGCGTGGTTTTCAGTGCAAAACGTTGCGGATAGCGCTTACTGCGTTCCAGTACCGCACCGGCAAGTTCGGTCAGACGGCGCGCGCTGTTCAGGGAGTCGAATAAATTCATTTTGTTACCGCAGGATTGCATATTCATATAACACCTCATTTAGCTGACTTGTTTCGCACCAACAGAACGGCATATTCCGCTGTAAACTTCTGTCGCACCTTCGCGATCAAGTCCGGCAGATATCACCATTCGTGTGCGGTCATTAAATTCAAAAAGTAAATCGCCACATTCTTTATTTTCGGCCAGTGAAATCACCTTCACGTTATCGAAATTAACCAGGTAAAAGCGTCCGTAAATATCAGGAATATTAAATACCGCCATAATCACACCTGTGAGAGTAATTCAGGGTTGGTATAAACCTCTTTAAAGGCCGCATTAATATGTTTTTCTGTCAGCGCCGCGCCTTCACCGCTGGCGGTGAGCCACGCCTGGTTAAGCGTATGTGTCAGAACGCGTAACGCTCCCGGCTTTTCAGCGATAGCCTGCATGACGGCCAGCTCGGCCTCACCACTGATCCCCCACGCCATGGCAATGGCCAGCACATCCGCCTTTTTGGCCTTGCGAAGTTGTTTTGTACGGGCAAGACGGCTGAACAGGCGCGATAAATCATCAAAGGCGCGGCGTCCACCTTTAAACAATCCGCGCGGGTTACCAATAAGCACCATCCCGATCCCCGTGGCGTCCTGAATTGCCCGGAGTTGCTCCAGACCGTCAATACCAAGATGATCCGCCTCATCCACAATCACCAGTCCACGCGTTCCCATCAGGCGACGGCGGATGGCGCGGGATAATGCCCCTTTGTTCGCGCGGGTGTAATCAATCCCCAGCGCATCGGCCAGCTCCAGCAGACACTCCGTGACGCTGGAGTGCGCGGGTGACAGGGTGATCATCCAGGTGTTTGGTTGCTCCTGGCAGTAATTACGGGCAGTGGCCGTTTTACCCACACCCGGTACGCCCACAATAACGTTAATACAGCCCATCAGGCGAACCGCCTGAAACAGTGCACGCAGCTCCTGGACTGTCTGAGTTTCCACAAACTGCGGCGGTTCCGGCAGTGCGCTTTGTTTATTCCAGTTCTCATACCAGGAGCGCAGGGAAGCAGCCACAGCAGCGTTATCGCCTTTATATTTTCCCTTACGGAAAGCCGATAATGTGCCGTCGGAAATTCCCGCCTCTCTGGCGATGGCATACTGCGTCAGTACGCCGCCATCAATAAGTTCATCAATGGTCTTGATTACATCGTTTATATCGGTCATATTATTACCTCGCGTTTGTGTAGTTCCTTTGTTTAATCAAATAACCTGAGTCGCCGCTCGGGTTATTTTTTTTATTTCAGGCCAGAGGGTCATTTTCTTTTAATTTCGCTTCAAGCAGCTGCAATCCCCGCTGGAAATTACGCTCGTATTCTTCATCAGGTTCATCGTCAGCGACCGGTTGCTGAACGATCACCGTATTACCCACAGGGCGGTATATATTTTCCAGCCACGGCTCCTGTGGCTTGTGCTCCAGCACGTTGACAATCTCATCCTCGGCATCACGGATTTTTTCCTCTGCGCGTTTACGCATGCCTTTAAGGCGCTGCTGCTGTTTGTAGTATTCCGCGCTGACAGGGAAGGCTTCGCGTTTATTGCCGTCCCATACCGCCTCGCAAATCACGCTGCCATCCGGGCGGCGCACGGTAATTCGTTCGGCATCATGAATGTCATAGCTGATAAGTACCTTACGGCCATGCTCGTCACGCAGCTCGGGCGCGTAGTAAATATTATTCAGCCAGCGTATTTCACAGCGTCTTACAGGGCGTTCCACCATCGGCCGGAACATATCCCGCAGCTCAACATCGGACAGCCATTCAATTTCCGTGTCCTCTTCCGCCAGGCGTTTTTTTCTGAACTCCGCCGGGCTGTAATGTTTACCGTTCGGCTTCATGGGTAATTCATCGTGCGGCCGGTTGTTGTACCACTCAACACCGTCACGAATGGCATCAATCAGTTCAGACCAGGACGGTAAATCACGCATCGCTGACTGCTGCCGGGCGTTCAGCCGTTTGCCCTGTTGCAGGGCACTGAATGCCGAGCGTAAATCGCGGTTGGTTTTACGTAACGTCTCGCGATCTGCTCCTTTCCCGAAATAGGTGCGGTATTTACGGGCTATGCGCATCGGTAATGTGCGGTTAAGCCGTTCGATAATGCCCCGTCCCTGCGGATTACCGGCAATCCCGGTCGGGTGATTAATCCCCAGTCGCGGCAGTATCCCCACAACCTCCTTATCCAGGATGTCGGCGGTTTCCCCGGAGCCGTTATCCGAGTAATACAGAAACGGTTTGCCGTGATGGCGAATGCCGTGCTGTATGGCACCGGCTACGGCGAAAACATTTTCAGCCAGGTCAAGGCTCCAGCCCACCACAAAGCGCGTGCCACCGTCGATAACAAAGGTCACTTCCGGTGCAAATGGCCGACCGTGAACCGGGTGTGCGCATTTCAGCTTCATGCCGTGACCGTCACCAATCCAGACATAATTCACCGGCATTCTGGACCAGTCGCGGCGCGTGAATCCCTCAAGCTGGCGGTATTCACTGCCGGTCACCCGGCCTTTTTGTTTCACCACTTCCGGCAGTTTCTTCATTGCGCGGCGAATGGTGTCATAAGACGGCATGATATCGAGCATATAAGGCTCATCAGCGTGCCGGTACTGCCATTCAGCGACAAAATCCTCGTAAGCCTCGGTCATTGGTCGGCCGTTTGACTGGCGATACTGCGCCAGAAATTCGGGCAGCCAGTTAATATCTTCGGCTTTTATTTCCTGGCGCTTACCAGGTGCCAGCAAAAGCAGGCGTTCAGCGGCGTTCTGCGCCTTGTTAAAGGCTGCAATCCAGCGTTTCAGCGTGATTTCACTCAACGCACGGCTGTTTCCCTTTTTGGCGTTCGCCGTCTCAACCATTGCCACAATGCGCTCGTCCAGTTGCGAACGTGCCAGGTTGTCAACGATAAACCGGATAGCCTTCGCACAGCTGAAACCAGGTTGTTGCGCGACTTTCAGAACTTCGCTGACGATCGCGATTCGTGCATCAGCCACCTGGCGCTGGTTTTCAGTCAGGGCATTGAGGCGTTCGAGCATCAGTTGTGGTGATCCGCGATATGCCTCCACCGCATCAACCACGGCAGATGAGCGTCTGGCCTTTGTCACCACCGGAGCCGGTGATTCATCAGCTTTTTGCGTCATCAGTTGAAGGGCATAACGTTCACGCAATACTTGTTGCGCGCCAGAAGGCAAACAATCGATATTAAATTCGATTGCTTTTGTCCCCTTACGTTTGCGTAACATGGCTGCATTTCCCGCAGCTGCTTTTGTGAGTCGATGGCGAATGTTATGTTCCATCATTGGTAAATCAGGAAGACCAACACATTCTTTTGCTGTTACCCACATACATCCCCCATCAAGCCACTTCTCTGGCGTCCACCTGGTATCTGCTGGGCCAGATTACAGCAGGTTCAACCCCTATTTTTTCGGCGATGGCGGCTTCGTATTTACGGCACTGGCGGTAAAACACATTGCGCATTGATCCGCTTTTTAATCCTAACTCCCTTTCCAGTTCAGGGAGGTCTGTGCCTTTGTTTTCAAGGGCTGCATATACCGCTTTAGCAGACCAGTCACACCCCTCTCGAACAAACAAATTATTCGATGCTTGTCTGGATACCCTCATTGTGTGATCCTCTCATGTTTACCTGAACCGATAATCAAAACCGGTTATCGATTTAGGTAAATCATAATCGCAAAATAATTCGATATCAACGGTTTTTTGCGAGCATATCGAAATTAAATGCGATGTCGATAATTTCTTTGTTTTATAGGGGGTTATATGGATAAGGCAGAAAAAACCGTATCCAGTGCGGAACGGTTTATTGATATGGAAGGAATAAACCGATTTTCAGAACGCTTAGCTATGGCTATGGGAAACATGACAAACGTCGAACTGGCGACCCTTTGTGGACTATCTGAAGCCACAGTAAGAAATTACAGGAAGGGGAAAAACTTCCCTCCTTTGGATAAACTGGCCTTAATAGCTAAAGCCTGTAATTGTTCACTCGAATGGTTGGCCACAGGCAAGAACGAAGATGAATGCGGAAAAATCGCAAAAAATTGCGATTCAGGTTCGGGTATTGATCAGGCGCTTAGCTCTCTAAGCCCCCAAGAGAAGCAATTAATCCTTACATTCATCAGGCGAGAAGGTACTAACAACCTTGTCAGGCTGGCAGCAATGAATACATCTACAATCAGCCAGGATGCGGTAGAAAGCATCATTGATGCCTTGCCATTACGTCCCGTACTAAAAAATGCAATAAAGATAGGAATGGCGGGAAGTGAAGAAACAGACAAAGAGATTTTGCGCGTTATTGAGAAGTACAACTCGAGCAATAACGCCACCCAGGAATCAGGGGCAGTGACAGTAAAGAAAAATGTTGTTGGTTAAGCGCCATCGCTATCATGAGGTGGTGCTGTAAATACATATAGAGATCATATGACTCATCCCAAGATAATCACGCTATTGAATAGTAATTCATGATGATTATCATACTGATTATAGTTAGATCGATTATGTGAGCATTTTGGCAGTTTGAAGATGTTTTGAAGAAGATTTTAAGGGTAAATTAGCAGTATCAAATGTGTCGCCGTTTTTTGATCTTTTGACTATTTGTTGAGCAGTCGGTATCAAAAAGAGTTTTCCGTCCGAAGTATACATCACCTGTTTTATTTCAGCATCTTACAGGTGATTTCACCTCCTTTCACTAAAACCCTTGTCGGTATCAAATGATTCACCTGGTTACAGTATACGCAACTAAGCCTTAACGCCGACACTGCAAAAGCGATGGTGCAGGCTGCGGATTTAGGCACCAACATTCAGCGTCTGTATCAGCATGAGCTCTACTTCCGGACCAATGGTCGCAAAGGTGAGCGTCTGAGCAGCGTCGATCTGGAACGTCTGTACCAGAACATGTCGGTCTGGCTGTGGAACGATACGAGCTATCGTTATGAAGAAGGCAAAAATGACGAGCTGGGCTTTAAAACGTTCACCGAGTTCCTGAACTGCTACGCCAATGATGCCTATGCAGGCGGCACCAAGTGTTCTGCAGATCTGAAAAAATCGCTGGTCGATAACAACATGATCTACGGTGACGGTAGCAGCAAAGCGGGCATGATGAACCCGAGCTACCCGCTCAACTATATGGAAAAACCGCTGACACGCCTGATGCTGGGCCGTTCCTGGTGGGATCTGAACATCAAAGTTGATGTCGAGAAGTATCCGGGAGCAGTATCGGAAGAGGGACAGAACGTTACTGAAACCATCAGCCTGTACTCGAATCCGACCAAATGGTTTGCAGGTAACATGCAGTCAACTGGCCTGTGGGCACCGGCTCAGAAAGAGGTCACCATTAAGTCCAATGCGAACGTTCCTGTGACCGTCACCGTGGCGCTGGCTGACGACCTGACCGGACGTGAGAAGCATGAAGTTGCGCTGAACCGTCCGCCAAGAGTGACTAAAACGTACTCTCTGGACGCTAGCGGTACGGTGAAGTTCAAGGTGCCTTACGGTGGCCTGATTTATATCAAGGGCAATAGCTCTACCAATGAATCTGCCAGCTTCACCTTTACTGGCGTGGTAAAAGCACCGTTCTATAAAGACGGCGCATGGAAAAACGATCTGAACTCACCGGCTCCGCTGGGTGAGCTGGAATCAGACGCTTTCGTCTATACCACACCGAAGAAGAACCTGAATGCCAGCAATTACACTGGCGGACTGAAGCAATTCGCTAACGATCTGGACACCTTTGCCAGCTCGATGAATGACTTCTACGGTCGTGATGAAACGAGCGGTAAGCACCGGATGTTTACCTATAAAGCATTGACGGGACATAAACATCGTTTCACAAACGATGTGCAGATCTCCATCGGTGATGCGCACTCGGGTTATCCGGTAATGAACAGCAGCTTCTCGACGAACAGCACCACGCTGCCGACGACGCCGCTGAACGACTGGTTGATCTGGCACGAAGTAGGGCACAACGCCGCAGAAACGCCGCTGACTGTACCGGGTGCAACTGAAGTCGCTAACAACGTGCTGGCGCTGTACATGCAGGATCGTTATCTCGGCAAGATGAACCGTGTCGCTGACGATATTACCGTTGCGCCGGAATATCTGGAGGAGAGCAACGGTCAGGCATGGGCACGCGGCGGTGCGGGTGACCGTCTGCTGATGTACGCGCAGCTGAAGGAATGGGCAGAGAAAAACTTTGATATCAAGAAATGGTATCCAGATGGCACTCCTCTGCCAGAGTTTTACAGCGAGCGTGAAGGGATGAAAGGCTGGAACCTGTTCCAGTTGATGCATCGTAAAGCACGCGGCGATGAGGTCAGCAATGACAAGTTTGGCGGCAAGAATTACTGTGCTGAATCCAACGGTAACGCAGCGGACACGCTGATGCTGTGTGCCTCCTGGGTCGCCCAGACGGATCTTTCGGAGTTCTTTAAGAAATGGAATCCGGGCGCGAATGCTTACCAGTTGCCGGGAGCGACGGAGATGAGCTTCGAAGGCGGTGTGAGCCAGTCGGCGTACAACACGCTGGCGTCACTCAATCTGCCGAAACCGAAGCAAGGGCCGGAAACCATTAACAAGGTTACCGAGTATTCGATGCCTGCTGAATAACCCGGATAAGGCGTTCACGCCGCATCCGGCATGAAATAAGGCGCACCGGGTTGCGCCAGCTTATCGGGCCTGGAGGAAAGCCATATGGCATACACCTGCAGGCCCGCATCCGGCAAGTTACAACAAACAACCTTTAACCATGCTTTTTGATGTTTTTCAGCAATACCCCGTGGCGATGCCCATACTGGCTACCGTCGGAGGATTGATCATCGGCAGTTTTTTGAATGTGGTGATTTGGCGTTACCCCATCATGCTGCGCCAACAAATGGCGGAGTTTCATGGTGAAATGCCGAGTGCGCAGTCAAAAATAAGCCTTGCGCTACCGCGTTCGCACTGCCCACATTGTCAGCAGACTATCCGCGTTCGTGACAATATTCCGCTGCTCTCCTGGTTGATGCTCAAAGGGCGCTGCCGCGACTGTCAGGCGAAAATCAGCAAGCGTTATCCGCTGGTGGAGTTATTGACGGCACTCGCTTTTTTGCTGGCGAGTCTGGTCTGGCCGGAAAGTGGATGGGCGCTGGCGGTGATGATATTATCCGCCTGGCTGATTGCCGCGAGCATCATCGACCTCGATCACCAATGGCTGCCCGATGTTTTTACTCAGGGCGTATTGTGGACGGGACTAATTGCGGCATGGGCGCAGCAGAGCCCGCTCACGCTACAAGATGCAGTCACCGGCGTCCTGGTGGGGTTTATCACTTTTTACTCTCTGCGCTGGATAGCCGGAATAGTTCTGCGTAAAGAAGCATTAGGCATGGGCGATGTATTATTGTTCGCTGCGTTAGGTAGTTGGGTGGGGCCGTTGTCGCTACCCAATGTTGCTTTAATCGCCTCATGCTGCGGCCTGATATATGCCGTTATTACAAAAAGAGGATCAACCACACTGCCTTTTGGACCGTGTTTAAGTCTGGGCGGTATAGCAACAATTTATCTACAGGCATTGTTTTAATGATAACAACGTCATTATCAAAGTGACATTTTAACTCTTATTAATAACCTTAGAGATTATTTACCATGTCGATAAAACAAATGCCAGGGAGGGTATTAATATCGCTATTGTTGAGCGTTACAGGATTATTAAGTGGCTGTGCCAGCCATAATGAAAATGCCAGTTTACTGGCGAAAAAACAGGCGCAAAATATCAGCCAAAACCTGCCGGATATACCTTAGTGCTGGCACAAAGTAGCGGCACGACGGTAAAAATGACCATTATCAGCGAAGCGGGGACTCAGACCACGCAGACGCCTGACGCCTTTTTAACCAGCTATCAACGACAAATGTGCGCTGACCCAACGGTGAAATTAATGATTACCGAGGGAATTAATTACAGCATAACGATTAATGATACACGTACAGGTAACCAGTATCAGCGGAAACTGGATCGTACCACCTGTGGAATAGTCAAAGCATAACGTCGGGGAGATATAAATTGGCGCGGGTTGTTTTTCGTGACGCACGAATTTATCTCATTCAATGGCTCACAAAAATTCGTCACACTCTTAACCAGAGACAATGTTTTAATACAGACAAAGAGCATCTGCGAAAAATTGTACGCGGGATGTTCTGGCTGATGCTGCTTATTATTTCTGCAAAAGTGGCGCATTCACTCTGGCGCTATTTCTCCTTTTCTGCGGAATATACGGCTGTTTCCCCATCGGCGAATAAACCGCCCCGTGCGGATGCAAAAACGTTCGATAAAAATGACGTGCAATTAATCAGCCAGCAAAACTGGTTTGGCAAATATCAGCCCGTCGCCACGCCGGTAAAACAACCCGAACCTGTGCCTGTGGCAGAAACGCGTCTTAATGTGGTGCTGCGCGGGATTGCCTTTGGTGCCAGACCCGGCGCGGTTATTGAAGAAGGCGGTAAACAGCAGGTCTATTTGCAGGGTGAAACGCTTGGCTCGCACAATGCGGTGATTGAGGAAATCAATCGCGACCATGTGATGCTGCGCTATCAGGGAAAAATAGAGCGCCTGAGCCTGGCTGAAGAGGAGCGTTCCACTGTTGCCGTGACCAACAAAAAAGCTGTCAGTGACGAAGCAAAGCAAGCTGTTGCTGAGCCTGCTGCCAGTGCGCCAGTTGAGATCCCGACTGCCGTGCGTCAGGCACTGGCGAAAGATCCGCAGAAAATTTTTAACTATATCCAGCTTACGCCTGTGCGTAAGGAGGGGATTGTCGGTTATGCAGTGAAGCCGGGGGCAGATCGTTCTCTGTTCGATGCCAGCGGTTTCAAGGAAGGCGATATCGCCATTGCGCTAAATCAGCAGGATTTCACTGATCCACGAGCAATGATTGCTCTGATGCGGCAGTTACCTTCAATGGATTCCATTCAACTTACGGTTTTACGCAAGGGTGCGCGCCACGACATTTCCATCGCGCTGCTCTAACCGCATTTAGTCCAGGAGAGTCATTCATCGTGTTTTGGCGTGATATTACGTTGTCGGTCTGGCGTAAGAAGACAACTGGCCTCAAAACAAAAAAGCGTTTACTGCCGCTGGTGCTGGCAGCGGCATTATGTAGTTCACCGGTCTGGGCGGAAGAAGCCACTTTCACCGCTAATTTTAAAGATACCGACCTGAAATCGTTCATCGAAACCGTCGGCGCTAACCTTAATAAAACCATCATTATGGGGCCGGGCGTACAGGGGAAAGTGAGTATTCGCACCATGACCCCGCTCAATGAACGCCAGTATTACCAGCTATTCCTTAACCTGCTGGAAGCACAGGGGTATGCCGTCGTACCAATGGAAAACGACGTGCTGAAGGTGGTGAAATCCAGCGCTGCGAAAGTCGAGCCGCTGCCGCTGGTCGGTGAAGGCAGCGACAACTACGCGGGCGATGAAATGGTCACCAAAGTAGTGCCGGTACGTAATGTGTCGGTACGCGAGTTGGCACCGATTCTGCGCCAGATGATCGACAGCGCAGGCTCAGGCAACGTTGTTAATTACGATCCCTCCAACGTGATTATGCTCACCGGACGCGCCTCCGTTGTGGAGCGCCTTACGGAAGTGATCCAGCGCGTGGATCACGCGGGTAATCGCACCGAAGAGGTGATCCCGCTGGATAACGCCTCGGCTTCGGAAATCGCCCGCGTGCTGGAAAGCCTGACGAAAAACAGCGGCGAGAACCAGCCAGCGACGCTGAAATCTCAAATTGTCGCCGACGAACGCACCAACAGTGTGATTGTCAGTGGTGACCCGGCCACGCGGGACAAAATGCGCCGCCTGATCCGTCGGCTGGACTCAGAAATGGAACGCAGCGGCAACAGCCAGGTTTTCTATCTCAAATACAGCAAAGCCGAAGATCTGGTCGATGTGCTGAAGCAGGTCAGCGGCACGCTCACGGCGGCTAAAGAAGAGGCGGAAGGCACGGTCGGTAGCGGGCGTGAGATTGTATCCATCGCCGCCAGCAAACACAGTAATGCCCTGATTGTAACCGCACCGCAGGACATCATGCAGTCGCTGCAAAGCGTGATTGAACAACTGGATATTCGCCGTGCTCAGGTGCACGTCGAGGCGTTGATCGTGGAAGTTGCCGAAGGTAGCAATATCAACTTCGGCGTGCAGTGGGCGTCGAAAGATGCCGGATTAATGCAGTTTGCTAATGGTACGCAGATCCCTATCGGTACGCTGGGGGCAGCCATTTCTCAGGCGAAACCGCAGAAAGGCTCGACGGTGATCAGTGAAAACGGCGCTACCACCATTAATCCGGATACCAACGGCGATCTCTCCACACTCGCCCAGCTTCTTTCTGGATTTAGCGGTACGGCGGTTGGCGTGGTGAAAGGCGACTGGATGGCACTGGTGCAGGCGGTTAAAAACGACTCCAGCTCGAACGTTCTCTCCACGCCGAGCATCACTACGCTGGACAACCAGGAAGCCTTCTTCATGGTGGGCCAGGACGTTCCGGTATTAACCGGCTCAACCGTTGGCTCCAATAACAGCAATCCTTTCAATACAGTAGAAAGGAAAAAAGTCGGCATCATGCTGAAAGTCACGCCGCAGATTAACGAAGGTAACGCGGTACAGATGGTGATTGAGCAGGAAGTCTCGAAGGTGGAAGGACAGACCAGCCTCGACGTGGTGTTTGGTGAGCGCAAACTGAAAACCACCGTGCTGGCTAACGATGGTGAGCTGATTGTGCTTGGTGGTCTGATGGACGATCAGGCGGGAGAAAGCGTGGCGAAAGTGCCGCTGCTGGGCGATATCCCATTGATTGGTAACCTGTTTAAATCGACGGCGGATAAAAAAGAAAAACGTAACCTGATGGTGTTTATCCGCCCGACCATTCTGCGTGACGGTATGGCGGCAGACGGCGTGTCGCAGCGCAAATATAACTACATGCGCGCCGAGCAGATCTATCGCGATGAGCAAGGTTTAAGCCTGATGCCGCACACCGCGCAGCCGGTACTGCCAGCGCAAAATCAGGCTCTACCGCCGGAAGTTCGTGCGTTCCTTAATGCCGGGAGAACGCGTTAATGGTGCCTGTAGCACAGGAAACCACCGCTAACACCGTGCGTCTGCCCTACAGTTTCAGCCGTCGGTTTAGCCTGGTGGCATGGTGCGAAGCGTCGCTGGAGATCCTCCATGTTCATCCGTTGTCGCTCTCTGTTTTGCAGGAGCTGCAGCGGGGGCTGAACGCGCCCTTTACGCTGCGGCAAATCGACGAAGCCGAATTTGAACAGCGGCTGAATGCGGTCTGGCAGCGGGACTCTTCCGAGGCTCGCCAACTGATGGAAGATCTCGGTTCTGCCGAGGACTTTTTTACCCTCGCGGAAGAACTGCCGGAAACGGAAGATCTGCTGGAAAGCGACGACGATGCGCCGATCATCAAACTGATCAACGCCATGCTGGCAGAGGCAATCAAAGAAGGCGCTTCGGATATCCACATTGAGACGTTTGAAAAGAGTCTGGTGATCCGTTTTCGTGTTGACGGCACATTACATGAAATGCTGCGTCCGGGGCGCAAACTGGCCTCGCTGCTGGTGTCGCGTATCAAGGTGATGGCGCGGCTGGACATTGCCGAAAAGCGCGTGCCGCAGGATGGACGTATTGCGCTGTTGCTGGGCGGCCGGGCGATTGACGTGCGTGTCTCCACCATGCCTTCTGCCTGGGGCGAGCGCGTGGTGCTGCGACTGCTGGACAAAAACCAGGCCCGCCTGACGCTGGAGCGTCTGGGGCTTAGCCAGCAACTGACCGCGCAGTTGCGCCAGCTGTTACACAAACCGCACGGCATCTTTCTGGTGACGGGGCCGACGGGTTCCGGCAAAAGCACCACGCTGTACGCCGGATTGCAGGAGCTGAACAACCATTCGCGCAACATTCTCACGGTTGAAGATCCCATCGAATACATGATTGAAGGGATCGGTCAGACGCAGGTTAACACCCGCGTCGGCATGACCTTTGCCCGTGGGCTGCGCGCGATTTTGCGTCAGGACCCGGATGTGGTGATGGTCGGTGAAATCCGCGATACCGAAACCGCAGAAATCGCCGTCCAGGCTTCACTTACCGGACACCTGGTCCTTTCCACGCTGCATACCAACACAGCGGTGGGGGCGATCACACGTTTGCAGGATATGGGCGTGGAGCCTTTCCTGCTCTCTTCCAGTCTGACGGGCGTGATGGCGCAGCGACTGGTTCGCACGCTGTGTCCCGACTGCCGCCAGCCCGCACCAGCCACTGACGAAGAAAAACGCCTGCTGGGAATTACCGACGCCCGTACCGTCACTCTGTACCATCCACAGGGCTGTCCCGCCTGTAATCACAAAGGTTTTCGCGGACGGACTGCCATCCATGAGCTGATCGTGGTGGATGCCACATTGCGTGATTTGATCCACCGTCAGGCCGGGGAGCTGGAGCTGGAACGTTATGTCCGACAACACTCTGCGGGTATCCGCAGCAACGGCATTGAGAAAGTGCTCGCCGGAGAAACCTCTCTCGATGAAGTTCTGCGGGTAACCATGGAGGCGTAATGGCACTGTTTTACTATCAGGCGCTGGAGCGTAATGGTCGCAAAACCAAAGGTATGATTGAGGCGGATTCCGCGCGTCATGCCCGCCAGTTGTTGCGCGGTAAAGAGCTTATCCCCGTGCATATTGAAGCCCGGATGAATACTTCGTCAGGGGGGATGTTGCAGCGTCGGCGGCACGCACATCGTCGCGTGGCGGCGGCAGATCTTGCGCTGTTCACGCGCCAACTGGCAACGCTGGTACAGGCAGCAATGCCGCTGGAAACCTGCTTACAGGCGGTCAGTGAGCAAAGTGAAAAACTGCATGTAAAAAGCCTCGGAATGGCGCTGCGCAGCCGGATTCAGGAAGGTTACACCCTGTCGGACAGCCTGCGCGAACATCCCCGCGTCTTTGATTCTCTGTTTTGTTCGATGGTTGCTGCCGGAGAAAAATCCGGGCATCTCGACGTGGTGCTTAATCGCCTGGCAGATTACACCGAACAGCGACAGCGCCTGAAATCACGTCTATTGCAGGCCATGCTCTATCCGCTGGTTCTGCTGGTGGTGGCAACGGGCGTAGTCACTATTTTGCTGACGGCAGTGGTGCCGAAAATCATCGAACAGTTTGATCATCTCGGACACGCGCTACCCGCCTCAACCCGCACGCTTATTGCCATGAGCGACGCGTTACAGGCCAGCGGCGTTTACTGGCTGGCGGGTTTGCTGGGGCTTCTGGTGCTGGGGCAACGGCTACTTAAAAATCCTGCTATGCGCCTGCGCTGGGATCAAACCGTGCTGCGCCTGCCTGTGACGGGGCGTGTTGCGCGCGGGCTGAATACGGCGCGTTTTTCCCGCACCTTAAGCATCCTCACCGCCAGCAGTGTTCCGCTACTGGAAGGTATTCAGACTGCTGCCGCCGTGTCGGCAAATCGCTATGTCGAACAACAACTACTGCTGGCGGCAGATCGCGTCCGCGAAGGAAGCAGTCTGCGCGCCGCGCTGGCGGAGTTGCGCCTGTTCCCGCCGATGATGCTGTACATGATCGCCTCCGGCGAACAGAGCGGCGAACTGGAAACCATGCTTGAGCAGGCCGCAGTCAACCAGGAACGGGAATTTGATACCCAGGTGGGGCTGGCGTTAGGGCTGTTTGAACCGGCGCTGGTGGTGATGATGGCGGGCGTGGTGCTGTTTATTGTCATCGCCATCCTCGAGCCGATGCTGCAACTGAATAATATGGTTGGAATGTAATTTACGGAGTTATCACATGAATTCGTTATCCCGCACACAAAAACCACGGGCAGGTTTTACCCTGCTGGAAGTGATGGTGGTGATTGTTATTCTTGGCGTCCTGGCAAGTCTGGTGGTGCCTAACCTGTTGGGCAACAAAGAGAAAGCCGATCGGCAAAAAGCCATCAGCGATATCGTGGCGCTGGAAAACGCACTGGATATGTACCGACTGGATAACGGGCGTTATCCGACCACAGAACAGGGGCTTGAGGCGCTGATCCAGCAGCCAGCCAATATGGCGGACTCCCGCAACTACCGTACTGGTGGATACATTAAACGACTGCCAAAGGATCCGTGGGGCAATGATTATCAGTATCTCAGTCCGGGTGAAAAAGGGCTGTTTGATGTTTATACCCTGGGGGCGGATGGTCAGGAAAACGGGGAAGGCGCTGGCGCAGATATCGGTAACTGGAATTTGCAGGAGTTTCAGTAAGCAGTGCCTGAACGCGGATTCACACTTCTGGAAATCATGCTGGTGATTTTTCTTATCGGCCTTGCCAGTGCGGGCGTGGTACAGACTTTTGCGACCGATTCTGAATCGCCCGCGAAAAAAGCGGCGCAGGATTTTCTGACTCGCTTTGCGCAGTTTAAGGACAGGGCAGTGATCGAAGGGAAAACACTCGGTGTGCTAATCGACCCGCCTGGCTACCAGTTTATGCAGCGTCGTCAGGGGCAGTGGTCGCCCGTTTCCTCGACCCGGTTATCGGCACAGGTTACGGTGCCGAAACAGGTGCAGATGCTGTTACAACCCGGAAGTGATATCTGGCAGAAGGAATATGCGCTGGAGCTGCAACGTCGTCGACTGACGCTGCACGATATTGAACTTGAGCTGCAAAAAGAGGCGAAAAAGAAGACGCCGCAGATCCGTTTTTCGCCTTTTGAACCCGCCACGCCGTTTACGCTGCGCTTCTACTCGGCGGCGCAAAACGCATGTTGGGCGGTAAAGCTGGCACACGATGGCGCGTTATTCCTCAATCAATGTGATGAGAGGATGCCATGAAGCGCGGATTTACCTTGCTGGAAGTGATGCTCGCGCTGGCGATTTTTGCGCTGGCTGCCACGGCGGTGTTACAGATTGCCAGCGGTGCGCTGAGTAATCAGCAAATTCTTGAGGAAAAAACGGTAGCGGGCTGGGTGGCTGAAAACCAGACCGCGCTGCTCTACCTGATGACCCGCGAGCAGCGGGCGGTCAGGCAGCAGGGCGAGAGCGATATGGCAGGAAGCCGCTGGTACTGGCGAACCACACCGCTGAGTACAGGCAACGCGCTGCTCCAGGCGGTGGATATTGAAGTCAGCCTTCACGAAGACTTTTCGTCGGTGATTCAGTCACGACGCGCCTGGTTTAGCGCCGTGGGAGGCCAACAGTGAGAAGGACTCGCGCTGGTTTCACGTTACTGGAAATGTTGGTGGCAATTGCCATTTTTGCCTCGCTGGCACTGATGGCGCAGCAGGTGACTAACGGCGTCACGCGCGTGAATAGCGCCGTCGCCGGACACGATCAAAAACTAAACCTCATGCAGCAAACGATGAGTTTTCTGACCCACGATCTGACCCAAATGATGCCGCGTCCGGTAAGAGGCGATCAGGGCCAGCGTGAACCAGCGTTACTGGCTGGCGCTGGCGTGCTGGCGTCTGAGAGTGAAGGAATGCGTTTTGTGCGCGGCGGTGTGGTTAACCCGTTGATGCGTCTGCCGCGCAGTAATCTGCTCACCGTCGGTTACCGCATTCATGACGGTTATCTCGAACGGTTAGCCTGGCCGCTGACCGATGCCGCAGGCAGCGTGAAGCCGACAATGCAAAAGTTGATTCCGGCCGATTCGCTCCGTTTGCAGTTCTACGACGGCACGCGCTGGCAGGAGAGCTGGTCGTCAGTACAGGCGATCCCTGTGGCGGTACGCATGACCCTGCATTCGCCGCAATGGGGCGAGATTGAACGCATCTGGTTGTTACGCGGGCCGCAATAATCATGATCACCTCACCACCAAAACGCGGAATGGCACTGGTCGTGGTGCTGGTATTGCTGGCAGTTATGATGCTGGTAACCATCACGCTTTCCGGGCGGATGCAGCAGCAACTGGGAAGAACGCGCAGCCAGCAGGAGTACCAGCAGGCGCTGTGGTACAGCGCCAGTGCAGAAAGCCTGGCGCTGAGCGCGCTCAGTCTGAGCCTGAAAAATGAAAAGCGCGTGCATCTGGAACAGCCGTGGGCTTCCGGCCCTCGTTTTTTCCCACTGCCGCAGGGGCAAATCGCCGTCACTCTGCGTGACGCACAGGCCTGCTTTAACCTGAATGCCCTCGCTCAGCCCACAACGGCGTCGCGTCC
>OGLZ01000286.1_pt1 | contig 52202 bp, 45 predicted proteins | sample 1572991 | NCBI WGS metagenome assembly OGLZ01 (sample SAMEA2581893, study PRJEB24529) | metagenome | biome: Human gut stool | place: China | collected 2011 | reverse complement strand
AAACCATGAAGCTGATTCAGGACGATGCCGTGATTGATGCCATCGTTGCAGAAGTGATGGAGTTGCAGGAACAGGAAAACACCACACTCCCTTTGCTGGAAAAGCAGATGCGCGAGGTGGAGAACGGCATTGAAAATATGCTGAACGCCATTCAAGCAGGTGTGCTGACCAACTCCACCAAATCGCGTTTGGAAAAGCTGGAAGCCCAGCAGAAAGAACTTGAAGTTCGGATCGCTGAAGAAAAAATCGCTCGACCTCGGTTGAGTGAAAATCAGGTTCGGTTCTGGCTGACCCGGTTCCGCAAGCTCGACCCGAACGTGAAAAGCCACCGGGAAACACTCATCAATACATTCGTGAATGCTGTTTATCTCTATGATGAAAAAATTTTGATTACATTCAACTACAAAGACGGCACAAAAACCATCACTTTCGATGAAATCGCCGCCAAAGATGCCCCAGAGGGCAATGGTTCGGATTTGGGTTGCTTCGCTCCACCAAGAACTCCAGCGTTGTTATGACGTTGGAGTTTCTGTTTTATTTGGAGTTTATAACGCACTACAAGGGTGGATGAGAACAGCATCGACCCGCCGGACTGTTCGGCGGGGAAAAAAGCCCCTACGGGGCTTTTTTAGATGCGCGGCTTGCGACATCCACCCGCGCCCACCAAAAAAGTTCAACGTATGAAAGTGCGTTGAACTTTTTGTTTTGCACAATTTTCCGGCGGACACAGCGGGTGGATGAGAACAGCTGCGGCGCTGTCGCCAAAGACAGCGCAAAAACAGCCCTGCGGGCTGTTTTTAGCAGCGCGGCTCGCGTAATCCACCCGCGCCCACCAAGAACTCCAGCGTTGTTATGACGTTGGAGTTTCTGTTTTATCTGGAGTTTATAACGCACTACAAGGGTGGATGAGAACAGCATCGACCCGCCGAACAGTCCGGCGGGGAAAAAAGCCCCTGCGGGGCTTTTTTAGATGCGCGGCTTGCGACATCCACCCGCGCCCACCAAGAAAAAACACCTAAAAACGTAAGTTTCCGGGTGCTTTTCGTTTGCTCGAACCCACTTTGCATCACACCCCGGAAACAGCAAAAGCCCTCCGGCTCAGGACCGGAGGGCTTTTGCGTTTGTTTTGAAAAAAAGGAAGAATGGACAAAGAGACAAAGGTTCTGATGCAGCTCGTGCAGACGGGTAATTACTCGCCGCGGACTGCTGCGAAACCGGCTTCCAGATCGGCAATGATGTCGTCGATGTGCTCGGTGCCGATGGACAGACGGATGGTGTTCTGGTAGATCTGCTGCTCGGCCAGCTCCTCATCGTTCAGCTGGCTGTGGGTGGTGGAAGCCGGGTGGATGACCAGACTCTTCACGTCAGCGACGTTGGCCAGCAGAGAGAACACCTTCAGGTTATCAATAAACTTGAAGGCCTCTTCACGGCCGCCCTTGATGTTGAAGGTGAAGATGGAAGCACCGCCGTTGGGGAAGTACTTCTCGTACAGGGCGTGGTCCGGGTGATCCGGCAGAGAGGGGTGATTGACCTTTTCCACCTGCGGATGGTTGGCCAGGAACTCCACGACCTTCTTGGTGTTCTCCACATGGCGCTCGATGCGCAGGCTCAGGGTCTCGGTGCCCTGCAGCAGCAGGAAGGCGTTGAACGGAGAAATGGTTGCGCCGGTATCACGCAGCAGGATGGCGCGGATGTAGGTGACAAAGGCAGCGGGGCCGGCTGCGTCGGCGAAGGAAACGCCGTGGTAGCTGGGGTTGGGGTCAGCAATATTGCCGTACTTGCCGCTGGCCTTCCAGTCGAACTTGCCGCTGTCCACGATGATGCCGCCCAGGGTGGTGCCGTGGCCGCCGATGAACTTGGTGGCAGAGTGCACCACGATGTCAGCGCCGTGCTCGATGGGGCGGATCAGGTACGGGGTACCGAAGGTGTTGTCGATGACCAGCGGCAGGCCGTGCTTGTGCGCAATGGCGGCAATGGCGTCGATGTCGGGGATATCGCTGTTGGGGTTGCCCAGGGTCTCCAGATAGACAGCCTTGGTGTTGGGCTGGATGGCATTCTCCACCTCGGCCAGGTCATGGGCGTTGACGAAGGTGGTGGAAACGCCGAACTGGGTCAGGGTGTGCTCCAGCAGGTTGTAGCTGCCGCCGTAGATGGTCTTTTGTGCTACGATGTGGTCACCGGCCTGTGCCAGTGCCTCGATGGTGTAGGTGATGGCAGCAGCGCCGGAAGCGGTAGCCAGAGCAGCCACGCCGCCTTCCAGAGCGGCAATGCGCTTCTCGAACACATCCTGAGTGGAGTTGGTCAGACGGCCGTAGATGTTGCCGGCGTCTGCCAGACCGAAGCGGTCCGCAGCGTGCTGGCTGTTGCGGAACACATAGGAAGTGGTCTGGTAAATGGGCACTGCGCGGGAATCGGTCGCGGGATCGGCCTGCTCCTGGCCAACGTGCAGCTGAAGGGTCTCAAATTTATAGTTAGACATTGTAGTATACCTCTCTCATTAAACTTTTAGTATAATTTCCTGATACAAAAACACCCGATACGCACTCAAGTTCCAGCGTACCGGGCAGATCATTTCCGTTTGCTTTTGTTCAACGCTCCATCTGCGTACACATTTGTGCACAGGAGGGCATCGTACAGGTCACGGTGAATTCTTCTGCCCGTTCCCCACACATTCGCCCACAGCGGAAGTTTGCATGCAGCAGCTCGTTCCAGATCAGTTTCATCTTCGTGCCCTCCTTTCCGGCTTTTTCCCACTCCTCTACAAACCCGGGAATCTCCATTTCAATTCCCTACAAGGTTTGTGGATTTGTTGTTCGCATTATATCCCGCAATACCCAGTTTGTCAATAGGTTAATTCCATTTTTTCAATTTTGCATTTTGTGCATGATGAACGGCCGCTGCGTGGTGCCGTGCCTTGTGCATTCCGGTCAAGAGTATTACTTTGCTTGATTTCCCAGCCCGTCTGACGGCGTACACCGGCACAAATTCATGCTCTGGTCACAAAACGGCAAAATCTGCACCTTATAATAAAACCGGAATGTCCCTTGCCAAACCGGCCAAAATCGTTTATGATACAGTCATTCGGGCCACCGCCCGGAAAGGAGCACACCATGCATACCGTTTTTTGTTTTCTCCGGCAGCTGCTGCTTACGGTGCTGCTGCTTGCCCTGCTGGCCCTCGTGGCAGCGGGCGGGTACTTTGCCGTCACAGGCCACAAACTCTATGAGAGCGCCATCCAGGTCACCCCCATTGATACCCTGTACAGCAGCATTTCGTCCCGCGAGGGGTTCGTTCCCTATGCCCAGCTGCCCCAGACCTACATCAACGCCGTGATCTCGGCGGAGGATTCCCGCTTCACCCACCACAAGGGTGTGGACCCGGTGTCTATTGCCCGGGCACTGGTGACCGACCTGCGCACCGGCAGCTTTGCCGAGGGCGGCAGCACCATCACCCAGCAGCTGGCCAAGAACACCCTGTTCACGCAGGAAAAGCATCTGGCCCGCAAGGCGGCGGAGATGTTCGCCGCCCTCGCCATTGAGAAGCAGTACAACAAGGAACAAATCTTTGAAATGTACGTCAACACCATCTATTTCGGCAGCGGGCACTACGGCATCGGCGAAGCCGCGCAGGGCTACTTTGGCAAAACGCCGCTGCAGCTCACCGACGCCGAAGCCGTGATGCTGGCGGGCCTGCCCAATGCTCCATCGGCCTACTCGCCCAACAGCAGCCCGGACCTGGCCGTCAAGCGGATGCAGGTGGTGCTCAACCGGATGGTCGGGTGCAAAAAGCTGACCCGGGAGCAGGCCGACGCCCTTGCCGCTGAGGCGGTCACCTTGCAGTTTTTGCCGGCCTCCTGACACAGACCCGAACATGCTGCTGCACAACATTGGTGCAGCAGCATGTTTCCTGTTGTTCCGGGACGCAAAAAGCACCGCGCAACGGGTCTACTTCCCGTTGCGCGGTGCTTTTTTACGGTATTTGGTTTGGAAAAGGAGGAATCATGTTGTCCCGGAGAAGGGATTTGCGGCGTTCCCTTCCGGTGATTCTATCTTACCAGAGAATTTCGGCAAAAGTGTTGTGCATCCGTGAATCTTTTATGAACCCTGACGTTTCTTATTCCGGTGCCTTCATGCTCTCCACCATGCTGATCTTCTTCACATGGCGCCGCATGACGAAGCAGACGACCAGGGTAAAAATCATGGTCAGGGCCACCGACAGCAGATAGCTGTGGGGGGCAATGGTGCGGATGAACATGAGCTGGTCCATTTCCACCGTGCGGATGATGAACTGATGCAGGGGGATGCCCAGCAGCAGGCCCACGCAAGAGCCCATGAGGGCCAGCAGGTCGATCTCCCGGAAGATGTAGCGGTACACTTCCTTATCATAGAAGCCCAGCACCTTGATGGTGGCCAGCTCCTTTTTGCGCTCTGCCAGGTTCACGCTGATCAGGTTGTACAGCACCACCACCGCCAGGGCCGCAGCACACACGATGATCAGCACCACCACCGAGTTCAGGCTCACGATAAGGTTGTCGAACATGGAGGTGGCATCCTCTGTAAAGGAGGCTCCGGTCACATAGTTGCAGGCCAGCAGGGTCTCCCGCATGGTGTTGCGGTCGGCGGCACTGTCGCAGCGGGTCTGGGCGTACACCGTGTTCCAGGGGATATCCTGGGTGCCCAGCAGGGTCTGCAGCTGGGCATTGGACACATACAGCCGGGTGAACATATAGTTCTCCGTCACGCCGGTCAGGGTCATCTCCACCCGTTCTCCGTCAGGGTTCTCCACCCAGATGGAGTCTCCCGGCTCCACACCCAGGTTCAGGGCGGTCTTTTCTGTCAGCACCACGCTGTCCTTTTCAAAGGGGATGGCCTTGTGGCCCTGCCGGGTGCGGAAGGTCACATAGCGGCTCAGCTGGCTGTCGGTCTGGGCACCCACCACGCTGACGCCGGCACTTTCTCCGTCGGCATTGTAGATGGTCACAGACTTGCTGTACACCGCCGCCCAGTTCTCCACCTGGCCCCCCTCCAGGGCATCGGTCAGGCCCTTTTCCACCGTAAAGGCGGCAGGGTCACTGAGGGTGACGGTCAGATCGTTGTGGGACAGCTCTGTGGACTGCTTGGTGACGATGGGCAGCAGGGAGTCCTGGAGGCCGAAGCCGATGAGCAGCAGGGCCGTACAGCCTGCCACACCCAGCACCGTCATAAAGAACCGCTTCTTATACCGGAACAGGTTCCGGGCGGTGGTCTTTTGGGAGAAGCTCATACGCTTCCACAGCGGGGTGATGTACTCCAAGAAGATGCGCTTGCCTGCCACGGGAGCCCGGGGCAGCAGCAGTGCTGCACTTTTCTCCTTCAGGCTGGAGCGGCAGGCACTCCAGGTAGCCAGGCCGATGACAGCGGCACTGATGGCCATGCTGGCGGCTGCCATGCCCGGGTAGAACCGCAGGGTGAAGGTGGGCAGGCTGAAGATCAACTGATAGGCGTACCAGATAATGCTGGGGAACACCAAAAAGCCCACCACCATACCGGCCATGCTGCCCAGCACGCTGGCAGTAAGGGCATAGAACAGGTACTTGCCTGCAATGCTGGCGTTGGAGTAGCCCAGGGCCTTCAGGGTGCCCATCTGGAGGCGGTTCTCGTCCACCATACGGGTCATGGTGGTGGTAGCCACCAGGGCCGCCACCAGGAAGAAGAACACCGGGAACACCCGGGCAATGGCAGCCATCCGGTCGGCGTACTGCTCAAAGGTCACAAAGCTCAGGGTGCTGTTGCGGTCCAGCACATACCACTCGCCCTTTTTGATCTTGCTCACCTGCTCCTCAGCGTCGGTGAGCTGCTGCAGGCCCTCGTCCAGCTTTTGCTGGGCATCGGCCTTTTGGGTCTCGTACTGGGCACGGGAGTCTGCCAGCTGCTGCACCCCGGCCTGATACTCCTGCCACCCGGTGTCCAACTGGGCCCGGGCCGCCTCAAACTGGCTGTAGGCAGTGGCGGTGCCGGTGGTAAGCTGCAGCTGGCCTTCCAGCAGCTGCAGCTTCAGCCGCCGCAGAGCGGCCTTGGCCTCCACCACCAGCTGGTCGTTGTCCAGGTTGGGGGAGGAGATGAGCCCCTGGGCGTACATCTGCTTTTTGCCCTCATCCAGCTGGGCCTGGTAGCCCTGGAGCTGGCCGTTGATGTTGTCGTAGGCGGCCTGGGCCTTGGCCAGGGCGTCCCGCAGCTCGATGTATTCCTCGTCGGCAGGCTCTGCATCGTCCAGAGCCTTCTGGGCGTTATTCAGGGCTGCCTGGGCATAGGTCAGCAGAGGGTCTGCCACCTTTTTCAGGTTCACCAGCAGCTGGATCTGCTGCAATTGTTCCTCAAACTCCAGCACCTGGTTTTCGCCGTCCACCAGCTGGTCCGCTCCGCTTGCCATGGTGTTGGGCAGGTTCTTTTTCTGCTGGGCCAGCTGGGCCTCTCCGGCGTCCAGCTGGGCCTTGGCCTGGTCCAGTTGCTGCTGGGCATCGTCCAGCTGCTGCTCTGCTTGGGCAAACTGCCGCAGGGCTTCGGCCTTCTGGTCGTCGTAGGTCTGACGGGCCTCCGCCAGCTTTTCGTTGGCGGTGTCGATGAGCTGTTCCCGGCGCTGCACACACTGGGCGGTGCTGATCTGCTCCAGACGGTCCGCCACCTGGTCCACCGCCTCCTGGTACTCCTGGGAATAATTATCGTACTGACCGGCATTTTCCGCCTTGATATAACAGGCGGTGTAGTAATCCGCCGTCAATTCCCCGTCCAGCACATAGGCGATGTAGTTCAGCTGACCGTTGCCCACGGTGCTGCTCTCTTTGTCGGTGGAGATGTGCTGCGGATCCTGCACCAGCCCCACCACCGTATATTCCTTGTGTTTTGTCCCCTCCGTATCTTCCGGAAGGGTCAGCACGGTGCCCTCAGCGATCTCGGCCTGGTAGCCCATTACATGGACCACGCACTCGTCGGCGGCCTGGGGCATCCGGCCGGAGCGCAGCACAAGACGGTTCATGTTGGCGTCGGTGTCCACTGCCGGGTCCTGCTGCAGGGCCTGCAGCTGCACCACGATGCGCTCCTCCTGGCCCTGCCAGTTGGCCTCCAGGTCCAGGGTCTTTACCGGCATCACAGCCTCCACCCCGGGGGTGGCGGCAATGGCGGCAATGTCCTGGTCTGAAAGGCCCAGGGTGGACAGCACCCGGAGGTCAAACACATTTTGCTGCACATAATATTTTTGGGCTGCGCTCCGCATACTGGGGGCAATGCTCATAAGGCCTGTCAGCATCATGACCCCCAGGGCCACGATGCCAAACAGCGAGACCATGCGGCTGGCGTTGCCCTTCATCTCCCGGAGGATATTTTTGCGATAACTTTTTTGCACTGCACTCACCACTCAATTTCTTCCACTGGCACCGGGTGCTCGTTGACCTTGTTGGACACGATCTGCCCACTGCGTACCTGAATGACACGGTCGGCCATGGCGGTCAGGGCCGTGTTATGGGTGATCACGATGACGGTGCGTCCGGTCTTGCGGCAGGTCTCCTGCAAAAGCCCCAGCACCTGTTTGCCGGTCTTGTAATCCAGGGCACCGGTGGGCTCGTCGCACAGCAGGAGCTTGGGGTTTTTGGCCAGGGCCCGGGCAATGGACACCCGCTGCTGCTCGCCGCCGGACAGCTGCGCCGGGAAGTTGTTCAGCCGCTCCCCCAGGCCCACACTGGTCAGGGTCTGGGCCGGGTCCAGAGGGTCCCGGCAGATCTCGCTGGCCAGCTCCACGTTTTCCAACGCCGTCAGGTTCTGCACCAGGTTGTAGAACTGGAACACAAAGCCCACGTCGTACCGGCGGTAGGTGGTAAGAGCCTTTTCCGAAAAGCGGCTCACGTCCCGGCCGTCCAGCCAGACATGGCCCTCATCGCAGCTGTCCATGCCGCCCAGGATGTTCAGCAAGGTGGTCTTGCCGGCACCGGAAGGGCCTACGATGATGCAGAACTCCCCCTTGTCCACATAAAAGTTCATGTGGTCGGCGGCGGCGATCTTCACACTTCCGGTCTGGTAATATTTGCAGACGTCCTGAAACTCCACAAAATGATCCATGGCGTTTTCTCCTTTGCAACCATGTAATTTTATCCACTTTAACTATAGCACAACCCGGCAAAGGTTGCACCCTCTGCCGGGCAAATTTTCAAAAACTTAACAGAAAAACTCCCACTGCAGCGGTAGCAGTGGGAGCTTTTGGATGCTTATGGAATCCAGGGGGCTGGGGCTCAGCGGCCGATCAGCAGATCCCGGCGGCCCCGGCCATTGACGCTGAGGCGGACGGTGCTGCCGCACTGGTGCAGTTTGACCTTGGCATCGGCATCATAGCCCTCCGTCAGCAGGCTCAGGTTCAGGGTGGTGGAGGTCTTTTCGGTCTTGAACTCCAGGGTGTTGATGCCGTTGTTCATCATGGTGGTCAGGTCCTCCATGGTGCAGCGGAAGGTAGCCACGCTGGCAGGCACATCCAGGGTCAGCACCGTGCCGTTCTGCCGGGCAGTGTACAGCACCTGGCGGCCAAACAGGCCCTTGACGCTGTAGTTCAGCTTCAGGGTGTCGCTCTCAGCACCGTCGGCACCAATGAGCATGATGTTGCCCTGGATGGCAGGGCCTTCCGGTGCGCCATAGCCGCCGTAGGTGGGGTCCTTTTCACCAATGGCCACGTCGCCGTCGGCACTGATGAGCATGATGTTGCCCTGGATGGCAGGGCCTGCCGGGGCACCGTAGCCGCCGTAGGTGGGGTCCTTTTCACCAATGGCCACGTCGGCAGCAAATGCGCCTACGCTGAGCATGGCAACGGCACAGGTAGCCACCGCAGCGGCAGCCAGGGTACGGGCAACTTTATGATTCAGCAGTTTCATAAGAAAATCCTCCTGTATTGCAGCCGGGGTCCGGCTGTGTTTTTCATGTTCTATCAACCATGGTTTTTTCTGCGGGGCTCTGAACCAGAACCGCCGCATCTGTCTTATAAACGGATGCGGCGGTTGGATTATTGCAGGGAATGCAAAAAATTATTCAGTTTTTTCTTCTCCGTTCAGGATGGCCATAAATTCCTCCCCGGTGATGGTCTCCTTTTCATAGAGGAACTTGGCCAGCTGGTCCAGCTTGTCCCGGTTCTCGGTAAGGATCTGCAGAGCCTTGGCGTGCTGGGCCTTTACCAGCTCCACCACCTTCTGGTCGATCTCCCGCTGGGTCTGGGCAGAGCAGGCCAGGGAGGTGTCCCCACCCAGGTACTGGTTGTTCACCGTTTCCAGGGCCACCATGTCAAAGTCCTGGCTCATGCCGTACCGGGTGATCATAGCCCGGGCCAGCTTGGTGGCCTGCTCGATGTCGTTGGAGGCTCCGGTGGTAACAGAGTGGAACACCAACTCCTCGGCGGCACGGCCTCCGGTAAAGGTGGCGATCTTGTTTTCCAGCTCCGTCTGGTTCATCAGGTAGTGGTTGCCCTCGTCCACCTGCATGGTGTAGCCCAGGGCACCGGAGGTCCGGGGGATGATGGTGATCTTTTGCACCGGAGCCGAGTGGGACTGCTTGGCTGCCACCAGGGCGTGGCCGATCTCGTGGTAGGCCACGATGCACTTTTCCTGATCTGTCAGGATGGAGTTCTTTTTCTGGTAGCCTGCAATGACCACCTCGATGCTCTCCTCCAGGTCGGACTGGGTCACGCTCTTGCGCCCGGCCCGTACCGCCCGCAGAGCGGCCTCGTTGACGATGTTGGCCAGCTCGGCACCGGAGGCACCGGAGGCCATGCGGGCCACAGTGTTAAAGTCCACCCCCGGGGCGATCTTTACCTTTTTGGCGTGGACCTTCAGGATCTCCTCCCGGCCCTTCAGGTCCGGCAGCTCCACCGGCACCCGGCGGTCAAAGCGGCCGGGACGGGTCAGAGCCGGGTCCAGGGAATCCGGGCGGTTGGTGGCTGCCAGGATGATGACCCCCGTGTTGCCCTCAAAGCCGTCCATCTCCGTCAGCAGCTGGTTCAGGGTCTGCTCACGCTCGTCGTTACCCCCCAGATTGCCGCTGTTGCGCTTCTGGCCAATGGCGTCGATCTCGTCGATGAACACGATGCAGGGGGCCTTTTCCTTGGCCTGCTTGAACAGGTCCCGGACCTTGGAGGCACCCATGCCCACGAACATCTCTACAAACTCGGAGCCGGAGATGGAAAAGAAGGGCACGTTGGACTCACCTGCCACAGCCTTGGCCAGCATGGTCTTGCCGGTGCCCGGAGGGCCCACCAGCAGGATGCCCTTGGGCATGGAGGCACCGATCTCCTCGTACTGCTTGGGGTCATGGAGGTAGTTGACGATCTCCTGCAGGTTCTCCTTGGCCTCGTCCTCTCCGGCCACATCTGCAAAGCGGATGCCGTGGGTGGACTGCACATAGACCTTGGCGTTGGATTTGCCTGCGCCGCCAAACATCATGGAACCGGGGCCGCCGCCTGCCTTTTCCATGAGCTTTTTGTTCATCTGGTTGCCGATGAAGCTGAACAGCAGGATGGGCAGGGCAAACCAGATCAAAAAGCTCAACACCGGAGAGCCCTGCTCCACGATCTCGCTGGAGAACTGGGCCCCGGCATCGTAAAGACGCTGGGTCAGGCCCGGGTCGTTCATCAGGCCGGTCTTGTAGATCTGCTTTTCTTCTTTATCGGTAAACACGATCTGGTTGGACTGGATGTCCACCTTGCCGATGTTCTGCTGCTGGGTCATGCTCATAAAGGTGCCGTAGTCCACTTCTTTGATCTGACGCTCGGTGAACCAGGGCATGACCACAAGGTTGAGGGCCAGCAGCACCAGCAGCACGATGGCGTAATAAATAGCCAACGGCTTTTTGGAAGGTTTGACTTCCTTCATAGGGGTTTTCCTCCTTCATATCGGTATCTGAGTGTGTCTGCATCTCATTGATCGTAGTATAGCACTGCCAAAAACAGCTTAACAAGCAGCTTGAGGGCTTGTTTCCAAAAACTTCGCAGTTTCTTAACAAAGGTCTCCGCTTGACAAAGGAACGGGGTCCGACTATACTATAAATAGAAAGGGTGCTGTCTGCAATGGTCAGCTTCCCGTCCCGCATTTGTCAAAAGATTGACCGCTTAGTTTGGGAGACTGGGGCGGTCAATCTTTTTTGTTATCATCGTTTTTCTTCTGGTAAATTTTCTCCATGACCTCAACGGTCAAACGGATCACTTCCACGATCAGACTCAGCAGGCTGAGAATGAAAGCGAGCAGTGCAAAAACCTCTACCAGGTTCATCCGACATTCCTCCCTTCGCCTTCAAGGCTCCAGGAAGTTTCCTTCAAAAAAGTTCTTTTCCCGGAACCCCTGCTTCATTCCATGTAGAACGAATCAGCGATGCGGGACAGAAAGCATGACCACCGTCTATGCAGACAGCACCCTTGCCGCTCAAATAGCGGCATCTTTATTCTAGCATATTTCCTGCATCATTACAATAAAAAGGTCTTTCTCCCAAATTCCGGCAAATTCTGCCCACGGACTTGTGAATTTGTTTCATCCTGCCGATGAGCCAATCTTCTTGACAGTTTCTGGCAGCCGTGATAAAATGGACCCACTTTCCACAAAGTGCAAATGCGTTGACGGGGATAAAACGATTTTCTTCTGCGTACAGAGAGCCGCCGGGTGGTGCAAGGCGGGTGCAGAGGGTTTCGGGTACTGGCCCCTGAGCAGCAGAGCTGAACCAGACAGTAGGCTCTGACGGACGCCCACCGTTACAAGGGCAGCGATTCGCCGCAAAGGGCCGATCGTGCAAAGTGGCTGCATCCACAAAAGGTGCAGCAAAGAGAGTGGTACCACGGGTGCCCTGTGATAAAACTTACAGGCTCTCGTCTCTCAAGGTTTTCGCCTTGAAAGACGGGAGCCTTTTCTTGTACAAAAAGTGTAAGAAGCATCAGGAGGACAAAACGATGATGGACGCCACCAAATACGCACCGGGGTACTACCCGGTACCCGCCGGCTATGACAGCTGGGTCAAGAAGGATCACATTGAAAAGGCTCCCGCCTGGTGCAGTGTGGACCTGCGCGACGGCAACCAGGCGCTGATCGTGCCCATGAGCCTTTCAGAAAAGCTGGAGTTCTTCCAGATGCTGGTGAAGATCGGCTTCAAGGAGATCGAGGTGGGCTTCCCTGCTGCCAGCGAGACCGAGTACGAGTTCCTGCGCACCCTGATCGAAAAGAACATGATCCCGGAGGACGTCACCGTGCAGGTGCTGACCCAGTGCCGCGATCACATCATCCGCCGCACCTTCGAGGCCGTCAAGGGGGCCCCCCGGGCGGTGATCCACTTCTACAACTCCACCTCGGTGGCCCAGCGTGAGCAGGTGTTCCACAAGAGCAAGGAAGAGATCAAGAAGATCGCCACCGACGGCTCCAAGCTGGTCAAGCAGCTCAGCGAGGAGTATGAGGGCAATTTCCTGTTCGAGTACAGCCCGGAGAGCTTCACCGGCACCGAAGTAGACTACGCCGTGGATGTGTGCAACGCCGTGCTGGACATTATGCAGCCCACCCCGGACCGCCCGATGATCATCAACCTACCGGTCACCGTGGAAATGAGCATGCCCCATGTGTATGCCAACCAGATCGAGTACTGCGACAAGCACCTGAAGTACCGGGACAGCGTGATCATCTCCACCCACCCCCACAACGACCGCGGCACCGGCGTGGCCTGCGCCGAGCTGGCCGTGCTGGCCGGTGCTCAGCGCGTGGAGTGCTGCCTGTTCGGCAACGGTGAGCGCACCGGCAACGTGGATGCCGTCACCCTGGCCATGAACCTGTACAGCCACGGGGTAGACCCCAAGCTGGACTTTTCGGATATGCCCGGCATCTGCGCCACCTACGAGCGTGTGACCCGGATGCCCATCTACCAGCGCAGCCCCTACGCCGGGCAGCTGGTGTTTGCCGCCTTCTCCGGCAGCCATCAGGACGCCATTGCCAAGGGCATGGCCTACCGCAAGGAGCACAACGAGCACCGCTGGACCTGCCCCTATATCCCGGTGGACCCCCACGACATCGGCCGCACCTATGACGCCGACGTCATCCGCATCAATAGCCAGAGCGGCAAGGGCGGCATCGGCTTTGTGCTGGAACAGAACTACGGCTACAACCTGCCCCCCAAGATGCGCGAAGCTCTTGGCTACAAGGTCAAGAGCGTGTCCGACCACAGCCACAAGGAGCTGAGTGCCGGAGAGGTGCTGCACATCTTCGAGGACACCTTCCTCAACCGCCGCAAGCCCCTCAATGTCATCGAGGCACACTTTGCTCAGGTCAACGGCATCACCGCCACGGTCACGCTGGACCTGAACGGTCAGCGCAAGGTGGTCACCTCGGTGGGCAACGGCCGTCTGGACGCCGTGGCCAACGCCATCCAGAGCGCTACCGGCATGGAGTTCCATCTGGAGAACTACTCCGAGCACAGCCTGGACGAGGGCTCCACCTCCCGTGCGGCCTCCTATGTGGGCCTGACCTGGGGCGACGGCACCGTCACCTGGGGTGCCGGTACTGACACGGATATCATCGTGGCCGGTGTCAAGGCACTGGTGAGCGCGATCAATAATAAGTAAAAAGGCTTTTTTAAAAGGAGAGTACCACCATGGGAATGACCCTGACGCAGAAGATCCTTGCCGCACATGCCGGGCTTGCCGAGGTCAAGGCAGGCCAGCTCATCAACGCAAAGCTGGACATCGTGCTGGGCAACGACATCACCACCCCCGTCGCCATCAACGAGTTTGAGCGCGCCGGTTTCGACAGCGTGTTCGACAAAGAGCACATCGCCATCGTGCTGGACCACTTTGTGCCCAACAAGGACATCAAGAGTGCCACCCAGTCCAAGCAGTGCCGCGAGTTCGCCAACAAATACGATATCCTGAACTTCTACGATGTGGGCCAGATGGGCATTGAGCACGCCCTGCTGCCCGAAAAAGGCATCGTGACCGCTGGCGACTGCGTCATCGGTGCGGACAGCCACACCTGCACCTACGGTGCACTGGGTGCCTTCTCCACCGGCGTTGGCTCCACCGACATGGCCGCCGGTATGGCCACCGGCATGGCATGGTTCAAGGTACCCTCTGCCATCAAGTTTGTGCTCAAGGGCAAGTTCAGCCCCCGCGTGTCCGGCAAGGACCTGATCCTGCACATCATCGGCATGATTGGTGTGGACGGTGCCCTGTACAAGAGCATGGAGTTCACCGGCCCGGGCGTGACATCCCTGACCATGGACGACCGCCTGTGCATCTGCAACATGGCCATCGAGGCCGGTGCCAAGAACGGCATCTTCCCGGTGGACGAGGTGACCAAAGCCTACCTCAAGGGCCGCAGCCAGCGTGAGCCGGTGTATTACGAAGCCGACCCGGATGCCGAATACGAAAAGACCATTGAGATCGACCTGTCCGCTCTGGAGCCCACCGTCAGCTACCCGCACCTGCCGGAGAACACCCACCTCGCCAGTGAGGGCAAGGAGATCAAAATTGACCAGGTGGTCATCGGCAGCTGCACCAACGGCCGCCTGGAGGACATGGAAGCTGCTTACAATGTGCTCAAGGGCAAGCACATCGCCAAGGGCGTGCGCGGCATCATCATCCCCGCCACCATGGCCGTGTACAAGGAGTGCATCCTGCGCGGCTGGACCACCGCCTTCATTGATGCAGGCTGCATCGTGTCCACTCCCACCTGCGGCCCCTGCCTGGGCGGCTACATGGGCATTCTGGCCGAGGGCGAGCGCTGCGTTTCCACCACCAACCGCAACTTTGTGGGCCGCATGGGCCATGTGAAGAGCGAGGTCTACCTGGCTTCTCCCGCCACCGCCGCCGCCAGCGCCCTCACCGGCTATATCACCGACCCCCGCACGGTCTGATTGGAAAGGAGAACAACAATGAACGCAAAAGGTTCTGTTTTCAAATACCCGGATAATGTGGACACCGATGTCATCATCCCGGCCCGCCACCTGAACACCCAGGACGCCAAGGAGCTGGCCAGCCACTGCATGGAGGACATCGACAAGGATTTCGTCAAGAACGTGAAGAACGGCGACATCATGGTGGGCGGCTGGAACTTCGGCTGCGGCTCCTCCCGTGAGCACGCTCCCCTGTGCATCAAGACCGCCGGCATCTCGGTGGTCATCGCCAAGAGCTTTGCCCGCATCTTCTACCGCAACAGCATCAACATCGGCCTGCCCATCATGGAGTGCCCGGAGGCTGCGGATGCCATCAGCGCAGGCGACACCGTGAGCGTGGACTTTGACACCGGCGTCATCACCGACGAGACCAACGGCAAGGTGTTCCACGCCGAGCCGTTCCCGCCGTTCATCCAAGAGATCATCTCCGCCGGCGGCCTGATGAAGTCGATCAAGGCAAAGAAGTAAGGAGAAACCAATGGAAAAGAACATTGCCGTCATCTGGGGCGACTGCTCCAGCCCGGAGATCGTCAAGCAGACCATCCGCGTGCTTGACAAGGTGGCTGAAAAATACGGCCACACCTTCCACTACACCGACGCCGCCATGGGCGGTGAAGCCATCGACAAATACGGCGACCCCCTGCCCCAGCACGAGCTGGACAAGTGCCTGGCCGCCGACAGCGTACTGCTGGGTGCCGTGGGCGGCCCCAAATGGGAGGGCCTGCCCGGGGAACAGCGCCCGGAAAAGGGCCTGCTGCGTCTGCGCGCCGGCATGGGCCTGTACTCCAACAACCGCCCGGCCAAGATCTGGCCCCAGCTGGCCCCGGCCAGCCCCTTGAAGCCGGAGATCGTGGCGCAGGGCATCGACTTCATCATCGTGCGTGAGCTCATCGGCGGCGTGTACTTCGGCAATCACGAGACCCACACGCTGGAAAACGGCGAGAAGCAGGCCATCGACTCCATGCCCTACTCCGAGCACGAGATCGAGCGCATCGGCCGCATCGGCTTTGAGACCGCTCAGAAGCGCCGCAAGAAGCTGTGCTGCGTGGACAAGGCAAACGTGCTGGACACCAGCCGCCTGTGGCGCAGCGTGATGCACCGCCTGCAGGCCGAGTACCCCGACGTGGAATACAGCGAGATGTTCGTGGACAACTGCGCCATGCAGATCGTGAAGAATCCTGCCCAGTTCGACGTCATCGTCACCGAGAACATGTTCGGCGACATCCTGTCCGACGAGGCTTCCATGATCACCGGTTCCATCGGCATGATCCCGTCCTCCAGCCTGGGCGACGGCACCCGCGGCCTGTACGAGCCCATCCACGGCTCCGCCCCCGACATTGCAGGCAAGGACATCGTCAACCCCACCGCCTGCATCCTGTCGGCTGCCATGATGCTGCGCTACTCCTTCGGCATGACCGAGGAGGCCGATGCCATCGAGAATGCCGTGAACAAGGTGCTGGACAAGGGCCTGCGCACCGCCGACAACATGAGCGAGGGCTGCACCTGCCTGGGCTGCACCGCCATGGGCGACGCCATCCTGGCTGAGATTTGAAAAAGACGAACCCTCTCAGTCACCTTCGGTGCCATCAGGCTTTGACTGAGAGGGTTTCATACAACACAAAAGGAGCGGCTCCGCGCGGAGCCGCTCCTTTTGTGTTATGTGTGCAATCAAATTTACTTGGTGCCGTAGATACGGTCGCCGGCATCGCCCAGACCGGGAACGATGTAGCCGTTCTCGTTCAGGTGGTCGTCCTGTGCACCGAGGTAGATGTCCACATCGGGGTGTGCCTCGTGCAGGGCCTTGATGCCTTCCGGAGCAGCGATCAAGCCGATGAACTTGATGCGCTTTGCACCGTGCTTCTTGATCTGGGTGATGGCGTCAATGGCGCTGCCGCCGGTTGCCAGCATCGGGTCCAGGACCAGAACGTCGCGCTCTGCAATGTCCTTGGGCAGCTTGCAGAAGTACTCCACGGGCTGCAGGGTCTCCTCGTCGCGGTACAGGCCGATGAAGCCGACCTTTGCGGCGGGCAGCAGGGTCAGCATGCCGTCCAGCATGCCCATGCCGGCGCGCAGGATGGGCACCAGAGCCAGCTTACGGCCTGCCAGGACCTTGGTCTTTGCCATGGTGATGGGAGTTTCGATCTCCACTTCCTCCAGAGGCAGGTCACGGGTGGCTTCGTAGCACAGCAGAGTCGCGATCTCGCCAACAAGGTCACGGAACTCCTTGGTGCCGGTCTGTTTGTTGCGCAGGATGCTGATCTTGTGCTGCAACAGCGGATGCTCAACGATCATCGGGGTCATAAAAACACGCTCCTTATTTTCAATAGATCCATTTCTATCGGATACGACGTTATGCTTTTGCGGCAGCCTCGGCGGCAAGGCGCTCGGCGCGCTCCCGCTCGGCCTGGCTCAGGCGGTGGTAATCCGGCAGCAGAGCCTCCGGCAGAACTGCCTGTCCGGCTTCGGCCATCTGCTTGGCCACCAGTGCCACGGCAGCGGCCCGGCCGCCCCGCAGGGCCGGGGGCGTTTCGAGCACACCCGGCACACTGCCGTATTTATTATAGCACAGAGATGCGCCATCACCAACAAAAAACAGGGGTTTTTTGCAATTTTCTACAAATTGGGCAAGGTCCGCCACGGCGCGGGCATCGTCCTCCAGCAGGCGCTGGTGGGTGGCCAGATCAAACGCAGCGCTGTACACCTGCGCGCGGCGGGCATCCAGTGCACAGAGCACCGTGCCCTCGCCGGTGTGGGCTGCCGCCAGTGCTTCCAGCGTGGAAACCGGCGCGCACAGCGTCTCCCGGGGGAAGGCCAGGCCTTTGACAGCGGCCAGACCGATGCGCAGGCCGGTAAAGCTGCCGGGGCCGGCGTTCACGCCATACAGGTCGATGTCGGCGCAGGTCATGCCGCAGGTTTTCAGGCAGGTGTCGATCATCGGCATCAGCGTCTCGCTGTGGGTCATGCCCGCGTCCAGATAGACCTCGTACAGCAGGCGGTCATCCTGCAGCAGGGCCACGCCCGCCGTCTTTCCGGCGGTGTCCACGGCCAGAATGTTCATACCTCTACCCCCTCGATGGTGATCTTGCGGGTATTCTCATCCACCCGCTCAATGTTCACATGGATCGGTTGTTCCAGTGCCAGCAGGTCGGCAAAATTCTCGCTCCACTCTGCCGCCACGATGGCCCCCTGATCCAGATAGTCATAGAACCCGGCCGCGCACAGATCGTTCTCGGTGGAAATGCGGTACAGGTCAAAGTGGGCCAGCGGCCGCGGCCCGCGGTAATAGTTCACGATGGCAAAGGTGGGGCTGCTCACCGGGTCGGTGCAGCCCAGGCCCTTGGCCAGACCCTCGGTAAAGGCCGTTTTGCCTGCGCCCAGCCCCCCAGTAAAGGCAATGAGTGCCCCGGGCTGCAGCACAGCCGCCATGCGCTTGCCCAGCGCCACCGTCTCGGCGCGGGAATGGGTGATGTATTCTGCCATGGAGTTCCCCTCCCAATCATCAAAAAAGGATGGCAGTGCTCTGCCATCCCTTAGTATAGTATACTTTTTGCAAAAGCGCAATGCCAGCTTTGCTCAGGCAGCCTGCTGCGTGCTGTCGGCCGCAGCCTGCACGGCCCGCAGCCGGGCATCCTGATCGCCGCTCAATACCGGGAAAGACGCCACCGCGTGGGGCCGCCGCCCGCCCTGATTGTTGTACCAGATGATATCATCCGCACCGTACAGGTTCAGGCCAAAGTCCACGGCTTCGCGCACCGTATCTCCCGCCAGCAGGCGGTTCACAGTCGCCCACAGCATGCTGCGGGAGTACACCGTGTACACATTGTTCACATAGCCCACCACACAGGCCGCACCGCCGGACAGCAGCGCATCCGCCATGGAAGTGTCCAGATGCCCGCTCTTGCCGTAGAACTCACAGGTCTCCGACAGAATGATCGTGTCCTTCAGCGCACCGCTGCGATAAGCCGCCCGGAAGAACCCCGCCGTGACGGCATAGGCCCCGTTCACCTTGATGATGCGGTGGTTCAGCAGGTCCATGCCGTAGCGCAGATCGTTCCAGAAGGTAGATTTCTCGGTCAGCAGCAGCACAGGCGCGGTGGCCGTGCGCTTCCACAGCCAGCCGTACTCGTAAGTATAATAGGCACCGTGAGTGCTCAGCACGCACAGGTCGTAGTTGTTCATGCGGCGCAGATCGGCCACAGTCACCGTCGTGTCCAGTTTGGTGTCCAGCCCCACCGAGGTCCAGTAGCTCTGCATATAGGCGTAGTTGGGGTAGCGGCTGCTGTTGACCGTGTCGTCAAAGGCATAGTACAGCATCGCGGTGCCATAGGTGCCGTTCTGCGCGGTCTGCTGTGCTGCCTCTGCCAGCTGCAGGTCGGCAGCGGTATTTTCCTCATCCGGGTCCTCCAGCAGGATGCCGCCCAGCGCGCCGCAGCTGTAGGAGAAGCTCACCATGCCGTTTTCCTCGTCGGCATAAATGGAGCCCTTTGCCACCAGCCCCTGCTGCACCAGGTCGTCCAGCTGTTCCAGCGCCGCTGCCTTGCGGTCTGCCGCCGACATGGCGGCGTAGTCCTCACTGTCGGTCAGGGCGGTAACGGCGGCGTCTGCCTGCTGCATCTCGGTCGCTTCCGAAGCGGTCAGGCTCTGCACCGGTGCGGCAGTATCCGCGTCCGGCTCTGCAGCCCATGCGGCCGGCACTGCCGATACCAGCAGCACCACGGCGCACACCGCGCAGAGCAGGCGGCGGGGCATCGTTTGTTGTTTCATCATTTTCCCATCCTTCAGGAGCTGCACACATCCTCCGTGCGCCCCGTTCCCGGCACAAGTGCTGCCTCCTCGTCCGCCGCTTCGGGCGCGGCCGGCACAGGCGGCAAACCCCACTTCTGCCACCTTCATTGTAGAAGCTCCCCCGCCCTTTGTCAAGCGTCCGCACCCGATTTTGCAAAGCTGTCACACCCTGTTTCTTGCAATGGCCGGGCAGAGTGTGTATAATAAGGATAAACTGGGGTCATATTGCTCGGTGCTGTGTGAGTTCCGGTGTCATCTGCTGATCAGAAAGGATGTGCTTCATTGGAAAGCATTCGACAATATTGGAAACGGACTGACAAGGTCTACCTGCTGCTGTGCATCTTCAGCAGCACCATGGCGGTGCTGGCACTGGCGTCCTGGGCCGCCAAACAGGGCAACGGGTTTGCCACCGACGCGGTCACCGGCCAGATCACCGGCATCGGCGACTACCGCCGTGCGCTGGTGCAGGCCGGTGCGGCCGGCATCGGTCTGGTCATTGCTCTGCTGCTGTCCTGCATCGACTACCGCAGCCTTGTCAAGGTGTGGCCGGTGCATGTAGTGCTGACCTGGGGCCTGGTTCTGCCCACCCTGTTCATCCGCAACGTTTCGGTCGGCCCGCTCACCATCGGCTACAACGCCGGTGATACCGACAACTACTCCTGGTACAAGCTGGGCGGCTTTACCTTCCAGCCCACAGAACTGGCCAAGATCAGCTTCATCCTCACCTTTGCCATGCATCTGAACAACGTGCGCAGCCACATCAATGAGCCCAAGGAACTGGCCAAGCTGCTGCTGCACCTGCTGGTGCCCATTGCCATCATCCATGTGCAGGGCGACGACGGCACAGCCATCATCTACGGCATCATCGGCTGCTGCATGATGTTTGCCGCAGGCCTGAGCTGGAAGTATATCCTGGGTGCCGCCGCAGCAGCCGGTGCAGCGGTAGCGGTGGCCTTCGCCTTTTTCAGCGACAAGATCGGTAAAGGCTACCAGTGGTACCGCATCCTGGCCGTTATTGACCCGGAGAACACCACCGGCTGGGCCCCCAGCGAAGCGGTGTGGAAGAACATCATCTACCAGCAGCAGCGCGGAGAGATCGCCATCGGCTCCGGCGGCATCTTCGGCAACGGGCTGTTCGGCGGCCGGTACTACAGTGTACCAAATGCCCACAACGACTTTATCCTGAGCTGGATCGGCAACTCTGCCGGTTTTGTGGGCTGCTGCGTGGTGCTGGGCGTGCTGTTCGCGCTGGTGGTCAAAACTTTTGCCACCGGTGCCCGCAGCGAAGATCTGCTGGGCAGCTACATCTGCGCCGGCATCGGCGGTGCCCTGATAGCCCAGATCGCGGTGAACGTGGGCATGAACCTGCGCCTGCTGCCGGTCATCGGCGTCACGCTGCCCTTCTACTCCGCCGGCGGCAGTTCGGTGCTGATGCTGTACATCTGCGTCGGACTGGTGCTCTCGGTCTACAGTCACAACACCAAAAGCCTGTTCGGCTGACCGGTTCCCGGTCCTTCACGGACGAAGCATTCTGCTTCGTCCGTTTTTTGTCGCGGTACGATCCCTTTCGTCATTATTTGCAACAAAAAACGTAACATTTATAGTGACATTTTTGTTGCAAAAGCGTCTGTTTCGTGCTAAAATGAAAGCAAAAACAGAGTGCACTTCTGTTGCGGTATATCAAATGATTGTTGCACTTTGTCCGTCTTGATTTTTCGCACACATTCAGGAGGGGATTCGTATGGCAACTCTGCGGGTTCATGATTCAACGGAATATTGGAAGAAAACAGATCTGATGGTAAAACCGGCCTCCTACCCCATGGCGGTCGGGTATGACGTTCCCAGCGTCGACACGATCCGTCGGCCTCTGACGCTGGATCTTTCCGAAGTCTCTCACGAGGATCGGGTCTACTGGGCGGTGCGCCGGGTACAGGATATTCTTTTGTCCTCGCTGGCGCTGGTGGTGCTTTCGCCGCTGCTGCTGATCACCTATGCGGCCATCTGGATCGACAGCCCCGGTGCCCGCCCCATTTTCACCCAGCAGCGGGTAGGACGCAACGGCAAGCTGTTCAAGATGTACAAGTTCCGCACCATGTGCCCGGACGCAGAACAGAAGCTCAAGGACCTGATGGAGCACAATGAGAAGGACGGCCCTGTGTTCAAGATGAAGAACGACCCCCGCATCACCCGGGTGGGCAAGTTCCTGCGCAAGACCAGCATCGACGAGCTGCCCCAGCTCTTCAACGTGCTGAAGGGCGAAATGAGCATCGTCGGCCCGCGCCCGGCACTGCCCCGTGAGGTCACACAGTATACCGCCTATGAGTGGCAGCGGCTGTATGTGACCCCCGGCCTGAGCTGCTACTGGCAGATCGCGCCCCATCGCGACCAGCTGAGCTTTGAAGAGTGGATGGACCTGGACATCAAGTATGTTCACGAGCGCAGCTTCCTGGTGGACTGGAAGATCATCTTCTGCACCTTCCGCGCCATGCTGTTTGGTCATGGCGCATAACATCGTATCGCAAAAAATCCCCGTTGTGCAGCTGCACAGCGGGGATTTTGTTGTTTGTGGGGGATGATAAACTCCTTCCGTCATCGCTGATGCGATGCCACCTCCCTCTCAGAGGGAGGCTTTGGCGTTGCAATAAGACGGAAAAGGCTCCTCCTCCGGGGGAGCTGGCAAACCCGCAAGGGGTTGACTGAGGGAGTTTTTACTTCAGCACGGCGCCCAGGTTTGCACTGGTGACCATGCGGGCATAGCGGCTCAGCCAGCCGGTCTTGATGTTGGGTTCCGGAGCCACATACTTTGCCTTGCGCTCGGCCAGCACCTCGTCGGACACCTCCAGCGTGATCTTGGCGTTGGGAATATCAATGTTGATGATATCGCCCTCTTCGATCAGGCCGATGGGGCCGCCGGAAGCAGCTTCCGGGCTGACGTGGCCGATGGCAGCACCACGGCTTGCACCGGAGAAGCGGCCGTCGGTGATCAGGGCCACGGTCTTGTCCAGCTTCATACCGGCCAGAGCGGAAGTGGGGTTCAGCATCTCACGCATGCCGGGGCCGCCCTTGGGGCCTTCGTAGCGGATGACCACCACATCGCCCGGGACGATCTGACCGGCGTAGATGGCCGCAATGGCGGTCTCCTCGCTGTTGAATACACGGGCCGGGCCGGAGTGCTGCTGCATCTCCGGAGCCACGGCACTGCGCTTGACCACGCAGCCGTCCGGTGCGATGTTGCCCCACAGGATCTGCAGACCGCCGGTCTGCGAGTAGGGGTTGTCGATGGGCCGGATGGCCTTTTCGTTCAGGATGTGGGCACCCTTGATGTTCTCGCCCAGGGTCTTGCCGGTGACGGTGGGCACATCCAGATCCAGCAGGCCCTTCTTGGCCAGCTCGGCCTGCACGGCGGGGATGCCGCCTGCGGCATACAGATCCGGCATGTGGGTGGGACCGGCCGGGGCCAGATGGCACAGGTTGGGGGTCTTGGCGCTGATCTCATTGAACAGCTTCAGGTCGATGGGCACACCGGCCTCGTAAGCGATGGCCAGCAGGTGCAGCACGGTGTTGGTGGAGCAGCCCAGCGCCATATCGCAGGTCAGTGCGTTGCGGATGGAGCGCTCGTTGATGATCTGGCGGGCGGTGATGCCCTTCTTCACCATGTCCATGATGGCCATACCGGCGTGCTTGGCCAGCTGCAGGCGCTTGGAGTACACAGCGGGAATGGTGCCGTTGCCGGGCAGTGCGATGCCGATGGCCTCGCACAGGCAGTTCATGCTGTTGGCGGTGTACATGCCGGAGCAGCTGCCGCAGCTGGGGCAGCAGTTGCAGGTGCAGTCCTCCAGCTGATCTTCGGTGATCATACCGGCCTTGTAAGCACCCACGGCCTCAAACATCTTGGACAGACTGACTTCCTCGCCGCCGTAGGTACCGGCCAGCATCGGGCCGCCGGAGCAGACCACGGCGGGCACGTCCATACGGACGGCGGCCATGACCATGCCGGGCACGATCTTGTCGCAGTTGGGCACCAGCACCAGGCCGTCCAGCTGATGGGCCATGAGCATGGTCTCCACGCTGTCGCAGATCAGCTCACGGGAAGCCAGGGAATACTTCATGCCCACATGGCCCATGGCGATGCCGTCGCACACGCCGATGGCCGGGATCAGGATGGGGGTACCGCCCGCCATCTCGATACCGGCCTTGACGGCATCGGCGATCTTATCCAGATTCATGTGGCCGGGCACGATCTCACTGTGGGCGCTCACCACGCCGATGAGCGGACGCTCCAGCTCTTCCGGGGTGTAACCCAGTGCATAAAACAGGCTGCGGTTCGGCGCACGCTCCGAACCCTTGGTCACGTTGTCACTTCTCATGGTATTGTCCTCTTTTCTGATAAAACCCTCTCCGTCACGGCTGCGCCGTGCCACCTCTCCCGAAGGGGAGAGGTTTTTGCGGAGGAACTATAAGGTTTCCGTTTTCAACAAAAGCTCCCCCTTTCGGGGGAGCTGGCCGCCGAAAGGCGGCCTGAGAGGGTTTTCCTCTTACTTTTTCAGCCAGCTCATCATGCTGCGCAGCTCTGCGCCGACCTTCTCGATGGGCAGCTCGGCTTCCATGCGGCGCTTTGCCAGGAAGTGGACCTTGCGGCCGCCGTTGGGGTTCATCTCGGTCAGGAACTCGGAAGCGAAGGTGCCGTCCTGGATCTCGGTCAGGACCTTCTTCATCTCCTTGCGGGTCTCGGCGGTGATCAGGCGCTTGCCGGTGCGGTAATCGCCGTACTCTGCGGTGTTGGAGATGGAGTAGCGCATCTTGGAGAAGCCGCCCTCGTTGATCAGGTCCACGATCAGCTTCATCTCGTGGCAGGTCTCAAAGTAAGCCATCTCGGGCTCGTAACCAGCCTCCACCAGGGTGTCGAAACCAGCGTGGATCAGCTCGGAAACGCCGCCGCACAGCACGGCCTGCTCGCCAAACAGGTCGGTCTCGGTCTCCTCCTTGAAGGTGGTCTGCAGGATGCCTGCACGGCCTGCGCCGATGCCGGAAGCGTATGCCAGAGCGATGTCCTTAGCCTTACCGGTGTAGTCCTGCTCCACGCAGATCAGAGAGGGGCAGCCCTCGCCCTCGGTGTACAGGCGGCGCACGATGTGGCCGGGGCCCTTGGGAGCGATCATGATGACGTCCACGTTCTTGGGAGCGGTGATGGTCTTGAAGTGGATGTTGAAGCCGTGTGCAAAGGCCAGAGCCTTGCCCTCGGTCATATAAGGAGCAACCTGCTTGTTGTAGATGTCGGCGCACAGCTCATCGGGAACCAGCATCATGACCACATCGCCGGCCTTGGCAGCCTCTTCCACTTCCATGACCTTAAAGTTGTCGTGGGTGGCAGCGAACTCGGAAGCCTTTGCCCAGTGAGCAGAACCCTTGCGCAGGCCGACGACGACGTTGACGCCACTCTCGGCCAGGTTTTCGGAGTGTGCATGGCCCTGACTGCCAAAGCCGATGACCGCGACGGTCTTGCCGTCCAGCACGCCGAGGTTGCAGTCGGAATCGTAGTATTTCTTGATAGCCATAGTAGTTGTTCTCCTTTTTATTCTTCTGTTGTGGCTAATAATAAACGATCTTTATTTTTTCGCTCACCGGGGAGCGGAAAAAACATTCAGGTGCGTTCCGGGCAATGGGTGCCCGGCAGGGGGAGCTGGGCCGCGCGCACTTCCTGCGGCGGCTTCTGCATATGCTGGTGCATTCCGCCGCGTTCCAGCGCCGTGACGCCGGTGCGGCACTGTTCCAGGATCTCGTAGTCCTCGAACATCTTCAGGAAGGCGTCGATCTTGTCCGGCTTGCCGATCAGTTCAAACACCATGCTGTCCGGCGACAGGTCAATGATCTTGGCCTTGTAAATGTTAGCGATCTCCCGCAGCTCGGCGCGGTTGTGCACGTCGGACGCCACCTTGAGCAGCAGCAGTTCCCGCTGGAGGGTCTTGTCCTTGTCCAGCACGAACACCTGCTGGGTCACTTCCAGACGCTCAGTCTGGAGGATGAGCTGCTTCAGGGCCCGGTCGTCACTGGTGATGGTCAGGGTGATGCGGCTGACGGCCGGGTCGTTGGTGGCCGAAACGGTCAGGGTGTCGATGTTGAAGCCGCGGCGGCAGAACAGGTTGGACACCCGGGCCAGAACGCCGCTCTGGTTGTCCACCAGCAGGCTGATGACCCTGCGCTGACTGGATTCCATATTGCTGTGTCCTCCTTATTCCATGATGATATCGTTGATGTCACCGCCGCCGGGGATCATGGGCAGGACCTTTTCGTCCTTGTCGATGATGCACTCGATCCAGGTGGGGCCTTTGCGCTGGAGCGCCTCGGCAAATGCCTGCTGGAACTCCGGCAGGTTGGTGCAGCGGTAGCCCTTCAGGCCAAAGCCCTCGGCCAGCTTGACGAAGTCGGTGTGACGGTGGGGATCGGTCTGGCTGTAGCGCTTGCCGTAGAAGGTGGTCTGCCACTGGCGCACCATACCCAGCACGGAATTGTTGAAGATGACCGTGATGATGGGCAGGTCGTAGCTGACGGCGGTGCAGGCCTCGTTCAGGTTCATATGGAAGGAACCGTCACCGGTGAACATGACCACACGCTGGTCCCGGCCAAGGGCCATCTGGGCACCGATTGCGGCACCGTAGCCAAAGCCCATGGTGCCCAGGCCGCCGCTGGTGATGAAACCGCGGCTCTTGGCGTGGCGCAGGTACTGGGCCGCCCACATCTGGTGCTGGCCCACATCGGTGACGTATACGGCCTCCGGGCCGCACTGGTTGCACACCTCACCGATGACCTGATGGGGCATCAGGCGGGTGGGGTCGGACACCGGGTGGTAATCCTGTGCCTGCCACTCGTGGATCATCTTCATCCAGTCGGGGTGCTTTGCCTCTTTGATCTGCGGCAGCATGGCCTGCAGCACATAGGCGGCATCGCCCACGATGGACAGGTCCACTTCCACATTCTTGCCCAGCTCGCTGGGGTCGATGTCGATCTGGATGATGGTGGCATTCTTGGCAAAGGTCTTGGGTTTCAGCGCCACACGGTCCGAGAAGCGGGTACCCACCGCGATCAGCACGTCACAGTCGGCCACGGCCCGGTTGGAGGTGTAACAGCCGTGCATGCCCAGCATGCCGATGTTCATGGGGTCGCCGTAAGGCACCACACCGGCCGCCATCAGGGTGTAGGTGGCCGGGATCTCGGCCTTGTGCAGCAGATCCCGCAGCGGCTGGCAGGAGGCCGCGCTGCGCACGCCGCCGCCAAAGTACACCAGCGGGCGCTGTGCCGCGTTGATCAGGTCGGCTGCCCAGCGCACCTGTTCCGCATCAAAGGTGGTCACCGTGCGGATGGGCTCCGGCTGCTTGGCTTCAAATTCGCACACGGCAGCGGTCACATCCTTGGGGATGTCCACCAGCACCGGGCCCTTGCGGCCGCTCTGTGCAATGCGGAAAGCTGCGCGCATGGTGTCGGCCAGATCCTCGACCCGGCGCACCGTGAAGTTGTGCTTGGTGATGGGCATCGTGATGCCCTCAATGTAGGCTTCCTGAAAGCAGTCCTTGCCGATGCCCGGGGTGGCTACGTTGCCGGTAAAGGCCACCAGAGGCACCGAGTCCATATAAGCGGTGGCGATGCCGGTGACCAGGTTGGTGGCACCCGGGCCGCTGGTGGCCAGCACCACGCCGGTGCGGCCGGTGGCCCGGGCGTAACCGTCGGCTGCGTGGGCAGCGCCCTGCTCGTGTGCCGTGAGCACATGGGTGATGCGGTCGGCATTCTTATACAGCTCATCGTAAAGATTCAGCACTGCACCGCCGGGATAACCAAAAATGGTATCCACGCCCTGCTCACAAAGAACCTCCACAAAAATCTGAGAACCGTTCAACTGCATGGTAAGTTACTCCTGTTTCCTAAACCTTTTTCATGTACGCTCTGCAGGGGGCGGGGGTAAAAGAAAAGGCCCTTGTCCCCTGTTCATTCCAAGAGACAAAGACCTTGTGATCATCAAGCTCTCTGCGGTACCACTCTCGTTGGTGCGCTGTGCACCCTCTCATGGGCTTCCAACAAAGCCCTGCCTCATAACGGCGGCTGCCGGCACTGCTTACAAGGGTCTGACACCCGTTGGGCAGGCTGCTCCGGGAGGATTTCTCCCACGAAACACTGACTGCCTCGCACCAAACGGCAGCTCTCTGAACAGGGGGGATCGTGTGGTACTTTTTCCCATCCACGCATTTGTTGATGTAAATTATACTATAAATCGGGCTGTTGTCAATCGACAATTCGTAACCTGAATCGTTCCAAACATGAAGGAAATTAAACACTCTTGCGTGAAATGAAAAACCGCTGTATACTCTTTTTATCTGTGCGCGCCGCGCGCGTTGTCTGAAAGAGGATGTACCAAAAAAAGATTCAGGATCGAGGAAACCGGACTATGAAACTGCATGAATGGAACGCCCGCCTGCACGGGCTTGTGATCTTTCGCTCCCTGCTGAGCGACCCCGTGGCGGCCAGATTTGCCGCTCTCATCGACTGCCTGACGGCCGGAAACAGCAGCGTTGGCAGCGTGTGCAACGCCGTGGCACAGTTTGAAAGCGTGCTGTTCGAGCGCACCACCAACTGGGGCACCTACCTGAGCACCACCGTGCTGGAGACCGAGACCGTGTGCGTGCGGCAGGCCGCTGCCGGTATCCTGCCCCCCGTTCTGCAGACTGCACTGGACAACGAGCTGGCCTTCCTGCAGCAGCTGTGCAGCCTGACGCTGGATGCCCTGCTGGACGCGGCAGAGGTCCCGGCCGAAGAGCTGGCCTTCCTGCCCCGGTGGGAGACGGCCGACCTTGACCTGCCCGCCGCCTATGCCCAGCGCATGAGCGAGGTGGGCAAGAAGGGCTACGGCATGTTTGCCAAGCACCATGTATTTACAGTAGAAAACGGCAAGCTGGTTCCGGTGAAGTACCCCGACCCCCAGCGTCTTTCCGAGCTGCCGGGCTACGAAAAGGAGCGGGAAAAGGTGATCGCCAACACCCGTGCCCTGCTGGCCGGGATGCCCGCCAACAATGTGCTGCTGTACGGCGACGCCGGCACCGGCAAGTCCAGCTCGGTCAAGGCCATCGCCAACGAGTTTGCCCCGGAGGGCCTGCGGCTGGTGGAAGTGAAAAAGAACCAGCTGTACCAGATCCCGGACCTGATGGACAAGCTGGCCGCCAACCCCCTCAAGTTTATCCTGTTCATCGACGACCTGAGCTTTACCGCCAACGACGACAACTTTGCCGCCCTCAAGGCCATTCTGGAGGGCAGCGTGGGCGGCCGTGCCCGCAACATCGCGGTGTACGCCACCTCCAACCGCCGCCACCTCATCAAGGAGACCCTGACCGACCGCACCGGCGACGACATCCACGAAGCCGACACCCGGCAGGAGCTCATGAGCCTTTCGGCCCGGTTCGGCCTGACCGTGACCTTCCAGCGGCCGGAAAAAGCCCGGTTCGAGACCATCCTGGAGGAGCTGGCAAAACAGCACCACGTCGATATGCCCATGGACCAGCTGCTGGTCAAGGCCGAGGCCTTTGCCATCCGCGCCGGCGGCCGCAGCCCCCGCGTGGCCAAGCAGTTCATCGAGCAGTGTGAGGCCGGTGTGCAGAAGTAACACTTCTGCCCGGCACGCAGCAAAGCACCCGCAAAAAAGTCGCATGAACGCCGCAATTAGTTTGTCGTTATTTTAACGACAAACTCCCGTCAAAAGTTTCACAAAATCGCCGTGAATTCGTGAAAATTTTGACTTTTCAAGAATCTTTGTCTATTTTTTATTTATCGGCAAAAAGGCTTGATTTCCGGCAAACAGCGGACTATAATATGGCCAAAATCAGCCCGGCGGGGCGCAGCTCCTCCGGGCACATTCTGGAGGATAACTATGGGCTTTTTAACGGGTAAGACCGCACTCATCACCGGTGCAGGGCGCGCAGTCCTGCAGGATGGCAGCTGCGGTTCCATTGGATACGGCATTGCTACGGCCTACGCAAAAGAGGGTGCAAACCTTGTGATCACCGGCCGCAATGTGAAAAAACTGGAAGAGGCCAAGCAGGAGCTGGAGAGCAAGTACGGCATCAAGGTGCTGCCGGTGCAGGCCGATGTGTGCGCCGGCGGCGACAACGAAGCCACCGTGCAGCGCGTGGTGAAGCAGGCCGTTGACGCCTTTGGCGGCATTCAGGTGCTGATCAACAACGCGCAGGCCTCGGCTTCCGGCGTCTCACTGGCCGAGCACACCACCGAGCAGTTCGACCTGGCCCTGTATTCGGGCCTGTACGCAGCCTTCTATTATATGAAGGCCTGCTACCCCTACCTGAAGCAGTCCCACGGCAGCGTGATCAACTTTGCCTCCGGTGCCGGCCTGTTCGGCAACTACGGCCAGTGCGCCTACGCTGCCGCCAAGGAGGGCATCCGCGGCCTGTCCCGCGTGGCCGCCACCGAGTGGGGCCCGGATGACATCAACGTCAACGTTGTCTGCCCGCTGGCCTGGACCGCCAAGCTGGAGCAGTTCCAGCAGGCTTACCCGGAGGCCTTCAAGGCCAACGTCAAAATGCCGCCCATGGGCCACTACGGCAACGCCGAACTGGAGATCGGCCGCGTGTGCGTCCAGCTGGCCATGCCGGACTTCAAGTTCATGTCCGGCGAGACCCTCACGCTGGAGGGCGGCATGGGTCAGCGCCCGTAACTTTGCGTTTTTCTTCCTTCTTCTCAATAGACAAAAGAGGCTGTGCCGGTGGGCACAGCCTCTTTTGTCTATCTGTTGCTTTTGGGATCAGCCCCGCACCGCGATGCACTCGATCTCGAGCTTTGCACCCTTGGGGATGGCTGCCACCTGCACGCAGCTGCGGGCCGGGAACGGCTCTGCAAAGGCCTTGGCATACTCTGCGTTCACAGCCACAAAGTCGTTGATGTCGGCCAGAAAGATCACGGTCTTGACCACATTGGCCATGGTCAGGCCGGCCTCGGCCAGAATAGCCTTGAGGTTTGCCAGGCTCTGTGCGGCCTGCTCTTCCACGGTATCGGCCATCTTGCCGGTGGCGGGGTCTACCGGGATCTGACCGGACACGAATACCATATTGCCCAGGTCCAGTGCCTGGCTGTAGGGGCCGATGGCGGCAGGTGCGTTGGGGGTAGATACGACTTTCATCGTGGTTCTCCTTTGTTTGTAGATTCATGATTTGAAATAGCCGTTGTTTCAAGCGGGATGACTTATATTATAGCAAATCTTCAATGATACTTCCAATAGGAGCCGGTATACTCTTTTGCTGCGGTCAGTGCATCCGGATGCTCGAACAGCAACGCATACTGTGCATAGCTTACATCCGGCGCAGAACCGTCCGTGTAAAATTTATTTCTGTCCCGAACCGGAGGTCTGGCACAGGCAGTACGGTAAAGCGTTGCTCTGTTCGTGCCCGTGCCACCCAGATCACCGATTTCAAACGTCAGACAGCCATCCACAACGGTCAGTTTTCCATTCAACGGCGAGCCGATCTCCGCAAGGCGGCTCACGAAAGAGTTCTGCACACGGTACAGCTTTCCGGAATAGTCGGACATCAAAACGTGCGCCCCGCCAAACTGCCCATAATATTTTGCGTCCGGTCTCTGCTGATACTCCCACATGAAATGCTCATACAGGCAACTTTCCCGGTATACATCACCGGGACCCCCCAGTTGTTCCGTTTTCCCTTTGAAGCGCCGTTGTTCCTGTGCTTCCTCCCAGCCCAGAAGGGCACGTTCCAGATAAACCGTCTGTGTCCCCAGCACGGTTTCAAGCTGTTTCGGTTTTGTCTGATACAGTTCAGCCAGCTGTGGCAGAAACTTCTCCTGAAAGGTCCGGAGTTGCAAAGAACTGAACGGGTTCTGTTCCCGAATCGCAGTTAGAAGCCACTGCGTTTGAGTATCTGCACTGGTAAAGTCATGGTTTTTCAGCAAATACTGACAAAGCGTCTGTATGTTACCGACATCATCTGTAATGTCGATCCCGATGATTGAAATTTTTTCTGCAGCATCCCTGCCGCTGTTCCAGTCGGCAATCCATGAATACAGCTCATAGTCCTCTTTGGAGAGCGTGCACCGATCAAGCCAGTCCGAAAAGGGAAGTCTCCCCTGCACGGTTTCATTTTCAAGAAATGCCGTGGCATATCCACTTTCCTCTACAAGAACACGAACCCCCTTTTCTTTTACAAGGTATTGGAACAGAGCATTGCGGAACTGCTGATATTCTGTGCAACGATGGGTTTCTCCAAAGAGATAGACCTGCGCATTCTCATAGCGGAGCATTTTAGAAATGCCCGCACCCGTGGAGAGATTGATCTCCTGAGAATTTCCCGGATAAAACGCAAAAATAAGTGCCAAAAGAACAGCCAGCAAAACCACGCCGGCGAGAACCCGTTTTTGCATGCTGCATCCTCCCCGTGAAAAAAACATCGTTCAAACTCTGCCAATACGTTTTATTTTTCTTTATAGTTTTTCCAATACCGGCCTGGCTGCTCCTCACTGGCCGTGACCTGAGACGGATGTTCGAACAGCAACGCATACTGTGCGATTTTTTCATCCGGGGTGTCGGGAGCTTCGGCATAGAACTTTCCGCTTTCGGAACCAGGGTTCTTTGCAAGGGCGGTATTGTATAAGGTAAGGTGATTGGTATCAGCCTCCCCCAACTCCCCGATCTCATGGGTGATTGCACCGTCGATCACGGTCAGCCTGCCATCAAGAAAGCTGTTTTTCCCAGCCATCCGGGACACAAAGCTATTGTTGATTCGGGACGATCCTTCTTTTTGTACATAGTTTTCCATCTGAACGTGTGCTGCGCCGAACGAACCAAAATACTTTGCGATCGGGTTTTCCTCATAGACCCTCCGGAGGTTTGCATACAGGGCATCCTCCCGATACGCCACGGCGGGGCCATCCAGCTGGAGATCCGGCTGATAGTCGTTCAGCTTGTAGCACTCCTGTCCCTGCTGCCAACCCTGAAGCACGCGTTCCAGATGGATCGCCTGATCTCCCAGCGCCAGTTCAAGCTGTTCCGGGTTTGTCTGGTACAGTTCGATCAGCTGCGGCAATAAACTGTTCTCAAAGCGCTGCTGAAACTGGCATTTCTGGGTGCTGATCAAAAGCATCTGCGTCTTTGTATCTGCCGCAGAAAAATCACAGTCTCTCAGCAAATACCGGCAGAAGGCATAGACTACCCCAATCGAATCGGTGATATCGATACCGACAATGGATATCTTATCCCTATCCGGTCTATTCTGATTGAATTCTGACATCCACTGGAACAGCTCATAGTCCTCTTTGGATACGACAAACTGATCGTATCCGTATTCGTCGGCAAAGGACAACCGGTTCTGCACTGTTTCGTTTTCGAGAAAGCCGCTTGCATAGCCGTGCTCCATCAAAAGGACACGCACGCCTTTTTTCTCTACAAGGTATTGGAACAGTGCATTGCGGAACTGCTGATATTCTGTGCAGCGATGTATTTCTCCAAAGAGATAGACCTGCGCATTCTCATAGCGGAGCATTTTAGAAATACCCGCACCGGTGGAGAGGTCGATTTCCTGGGAACTTCTCGGATAAAGTTCAAAGACAAGGGCACAAAGGATGACGAGCGACAATGCAAAAGCGAGCGATTTCCTGCGCAAAATAACCCCTCCCGTAAAAAGAGAATCCACAAAACGTCGTGTCATTATTTTTACGCATGGGGATTGGATTGTCCACATTCCGGGAATGAACACGGGTTTTCTTGTCATGAAACCGGCAATTGCAGCTTTCACGCCACAGACTGCAAGTTCAGCGCAGCCCTATTATCAGCAGCCCTCTGCTGAAATTGCATTGACTTGAAGGGAGCACTGCGTTATTATGAGTAACAAAACCGGTCTGTGTTATCCGGAAGGAGGCTGCCGATTGAATTTACTGATTTGTGATGATGAGCCCGCTGTCGTGGAGCAGGTTTCTGCATTGCTCCGAGACCATTGCGAAAAAAGCGGCATCTCTGCGCACTTTTATTCTTTCAGCGATCCCGGCGCGATCAAAGACCTTTCTTCCTATGATCTTGCATTCCTGGACATCGACATGGGCGATTCCAGCGGCATTGATCTTGCACGGACTCTTCGCAGGGAAAACCCCGGAGTCGTGATCGTTTTTCTCACAAACTTTATCCAATATGCTCCAGAAGGGTTTGAGGTACAGGCATTCCGGTATCTTTTGAAACGTGATATGAACGAAAAGCTGATTCCTTATTTTGAAGCCGCAAGCAAAGAAGTCGTTCAACGAAAGAGGATTCTCACCATTTCGGTCCATTCCGAACCGATCGACATTCCCGTAAGTCACATCCTCTATCTGGAGGCCAATCTGCGGGTCATCATCGTGCACCTGATCCATGACGAGCGAACGGAGTATCATTTCTACAGCAATCTGTCGGATCTGTCAAAAAAGTTGGAGGACCTCGGTTTCCTGCGCGTTCAACGCTCATTTTTGGTAAACATGGAGTACATCGTGCAGCTGCAATACGAAAAGGTGAGCCTGACTGGCGGGATCGTTTTACCTTCAAGCGCTAAGAATCACAAGGAACTGAAGCAGCACTATCTGCTGTGGCGGGGGAAAAACCGATGGGCGATTTCTTGAGTTTTCTTTATACCGTGGTCGATTCCCTTTCGCTGATCCTCTTTTTGGATGCATTTGCTGAACGACGCTGGAGTGACCGGAAATTCACCATCGGCGTCGGCTGCTTCGTTGCGCTGAACTTCTGGATCCTGAAAGTTCCGCTGATCTTCTTTCACCGCAATCAGGCCATAAAAATCGGGATGATTCTTTTATCCTATACCTTCAGCGCACGGGTGTTGTACGCCAAAATTTCCAGTAAACTGCTTTTGCTTCTTGTCGGTGTAGAGTATCTGATCACTTATTCCCTGTCTTTTGGGCTGGGTATGCTCGGAGCCTTTATCTGCGGGATGGACGGTGAATCGTTCCGGTCGAGTTTTCCGCTCATGATCGTCTACGGGATCATCAACTATTCCACAGAATTGTTCCTGGCCTATCTATTCCGAAAGATCATGAAGCAAAAAGCATTTCCGGGAGCGCGGAACCGACTGAATGAATCGCAATTGGGGTTTTACTTTTTGTTCCCATGCACATCCTTTTTCATGCTGGGGATCCTGCTGTATATCACAACCGGGAAACCGGTAGGCGAAGGTGTAATTGCCTTTACATGTGGCTTGATCCTTGCGGCGAATGCTGCTCTCCTGTACCTCTTGGATCGGATGGAACGAGCCATTGAAACCAAGGAAAATCTTTTGGCACTGGGGCAGCAGCTCCAGCTCCAGGCCAAAAATATGGAAGCGGCGAGCAGACTTTATGCAGAACAGCGTCACAAGGTCCACGATTTCAGAGCACATCTCAACACAGTTCAAAGCCTTTTGCTGAACCAGGAATACAAAGCTGCCGAGCAATATTTGCGTTCCGTAACCACCATGCAGACCGACCGGCTGTTTCTGGTCAACTCGCACCACGCGATCCTCGACGCGCTCTTCAATACCAAAGCGACCGAAGCGATCAAAAAAGGGATCAGCATCGACTTTGAGGTGAACGATCTTTCCGCATTGCCATTGGATGTATCGGATATGGTCGTGCTGTTCGCAAACCTGCTGGACAATGCAACGGAAGCCTGTGAAAAACTCGAGAGCGAAAAGACGATTCATGTTTCCGCCGTACTGAGACAGAGCTTCTTTTTTTCCGTCCGGAACACATCCGCTCCGGTAAAGATCCATGACGGGAACATCCGAACGACAAAATCCAATCCCGCTCTCCACGGTTTTGGTCTCTCCAACATCAAACTCATTCTGAACAAATACGCAGCAGACTTTATTATGGACTATGCCGATGGATGGTTTCAGTTTACCGGGGAAATCGAGCTGTAACCGTTCAAACTTCCCATGAAAAAATGGCCCGCGTTTTCACGCAGGCCATTTTTTATCGGATTACACACGCTCACTCACGAGCTGGAAGCCCTCTTTGGTCAGTTCGGCACGGATCTGTTCGATCTGGGCCGCGTCGCGGGTCTCCAGCGTCAACTTGAGGAAGCAGCTGGAAATGGGCATGTTGGGGTCGGAACCGTCGTGCAGCACCGACACCACGTTGCTGCCGCAGCGGGAGACGATCTCAGCCACACGCTGGAGCTGGCCGGGCTTGTCCTCCAGAGCAATGGTCAGGTTGGCCTTGCGGCCGCTCATGACCAGGCCGCGGGTGATCACGCGGCTGAGGATGTTCACGTCGATGTTGCCGCCGGAGATGACACACACCACCTTCTTGCCCTCAATGGGCAGCTTGTGGAACAGGGCCGCAGCCACGGGCACCGCACCGGCACCCTCGGCCACCAGCTTCTGGTTTTCCATCAGGGAGAGGATGGCGGCGGCGGTCTCGTCCTCGCTCACCGTCACGACGTCGTCCACATACTGCTCGCAGAGCTGGTAGGTCAGCTCGCCGGGGGTCTTGACCTGAATGCCATCGGCAAAGGTGGAGGCAGCTTTCAGGGTCTGGTACTTGTGCTCGTGCAGGCTGCGGTACATGCTGGGGGCACCCTCGGCCTGTACGCCGTACACCTTGACCTCCGGGCGCAGGCTCTTGATGGCAAAGGCCACGCCGGAGATCAGGCCGCCGCCGCCCACCGGCACAATGACTGCATCCAGATCCGGCAGCTGATCCAGAATCTCCAGACCGATGGTGCCCTGGCCTGCAATGACCTGCTCGTCATCATAGGGGTGGATAAAGGTCATGCCGGTCTCTTCCTGCAGCTCCACGGCCTTGTCGTGGGCGTCATCGTAGGTGCCGGGCACCAGGCAGACCTCTGCCCCCAGGTTCTTGGTGTTTTCCACCTTCATGATAGGGGCACCGTCCGGCATGCAGACGATGCTCTTGATGCCGCGGCGGGTGGCGGCCAGCGCCACGCCCTGCGCATGATTGCCGGCCGAGCAGGCAATGACGCCCTTGGCGCTTTCTTCGGGCGAAAGCTGGCTGATCTTATAGTAAGCACCGCGCACCTTGAAGCTGCCGGTGGCCTGCAGATTCTCGGTTTTCAGGTAGAGCTGGCAGCCCTTGGACAGCTTGGGGGCCTCGATGAGGTCGGTCTTGCGGGCAACGTCCTTGAGCACAAAGGCAGCGTGGTAGATTTTATCCAGAGTCAACATGACGATTCCTTCCCTTTTTCGTTTCCGTGATGTCATCCAGTATATGTTACCAAAATTGTTTTGTCAAATGAATTTCGTTCACGATAGAAGCACCTAAAAAGAGAACTGCCGCAGACGTTTCGTCCACAGCAGTTCTCTGCCTTATTTTTTATGCGGTTATGTTGTTGGCATCAACGGCCGCGTCCGCCGCCGCCGCCATGGAAGCTGCCGCCGCCCATGCCGCCAAAGGAGCCGCCGCCGCCAAAACTGCCGCCGCCAAAGGAACCACCACCGAAGCCGCCGCTGCGGGGCGGAGTGCTGCGGGGCGGGGTACGGCGCGGCGGCGGAGAGTTCCGCGGGCCGCGTCCGCCAGAACCGCCAGGGCCGGGACCGCCAAAGCCGCCATAGGGGCCGCCCGGCGGGGGCGGGGGCGGGTTGCGGCGTCCGCGCGGCGGACGGGGTCCTCTGTGCCAGGGGCCGCCAAAGCACCAGAACAGGCCGCTCAGCGGACCGGAGAAGGTGTACACGATCACCGACACGATGATGAGCAGCAGGATGATCGTGAACAGGATGGTGACAAAGCCCAGCAGAATGTCGCCAAAACCGCCGCTGCTGCTGTTGTCATCATAAGCAGGCTCGTCGTAGGAACCGTTGTTCGTGTTCCCGCCCGAAAGGCTCACGCCGTAGATGTCCGCGATGGTCTGGGCCACGTTCCGGGCGCAGGTGGTCACGGCGTCGTCATAGTCCTGCCGGACGAAGTCGTCCTCCATGGTCTGGGCAAGGGCACTGGCCTGACTTTCCAGCGTGGTGTTGCGGAAACCGTCACCTGTGGCAATGTAGTAATCGCCGTCGGCGTACTGCTGGGTCTCCATCACCAGCAGGATCAGCACACCATTATTGCCGGTAGAAGAACCAATGCCCCAGGCATTGGCCGCCTGCAGGGCATATTCCTCTGTGGTGCAGCTGCCGGTGTAATCCACCGTCAGCACACCGATTGTCGCACCTTTACAGCTGGACTGCAGCTGAGCATTCAGGTCGGTGATGGTCTGCACAGTGCTGCTGCTCAGGACGTTGGCCTCATCCACCACACACTGGTCCTTGGGCAGCTCCGGCAGGTCCGCCTTGGCTGCATAGGCCGGGCTGAGGGTGGCCAGACACACCACCCACACCAGCACCAAAGCACCGATCTTTTTTACAATGTTTTTCATGCGAAGGGCTCAACCTCCTTCACGCCGGCAAGGCCGCCCAGCACATTGGCCGGGAACCCGCCGACTTCGTTCTGATAGTTGTAGACTGCTTCGTTGTATTTCAATGTGCCGATGATGGTGCCTGCGCTGTTGAACTGGCCATACTGGCCCTGCACAGCGCCCATCTTCATGGGGTCGGCGGCCTGCTCCTGCAATTTGGCATAGAGCTGGTCGATGGCCTTGCCCAGCGTCTCGTTGGCCTGATACAGCGCGTGCATGGAACTGCCGTTGTAGTAGCTCAGGGAGGTCAACGCCTGACTCTTTCCGCCAGACTGCACGGCGTCCAGACAGGCCGAAAAGTCATCCAGCGCCGCCTGCGCGGTCTGTACTTCCGCATTGTCGGCCCCCAGCGTATTGCCGGCGGTGGTGATGACGTTTGCCGCCGTATTGGCCCGGGCGGTCAGTTCCTCGCTGAGGTTGTAGCCGTTGTCGGCAGACACGCCCACCGTGAACCACTGCCGGGCCGTGTTGTATTTGCTGCGCACCTTGGCGCCGCCAAAGCCTGCAAAGGCCGCCAGCATCACCACGATGCTCAACGCCAGGGCCACGGCCTGCCGGGTGAGGGCGGCGGGCAGTTTTGCTTCCAGCCCGGCCAGCTTCTGCTGCAGCGGGGTCAGCTGCACGGCCTGCTCCGGGCTGGCCTTTTCGCGGTAGCTGCCCGCGTCAAAGCCGCCGGGGGTGCCGGTCTGCTTGGGGTTAAAATCTGCGTTTGCCATTTCAGCTCCGGATCTCCATCATTTTGGATTTCAGTTCGTCCTCGATACGGGTCAGTTCCTGCTCGGCGGCAGCGCGCTTTGCGCGGCCCTCGGTCTGGATCTTGTTCAGCTCGTCCAGCGTCTCGATCAGGCTCTTGTTGGTCTGCTGCAGGGTCTCGATGTCCACCACGCCGCGCTGGGACTCCTTGGCCGTCTCGATGGTGCCCAGCTTGAGCGCCTCGGCGTTCTTCTTGAGCAGGTCGTTGGTCATGTCGGTGACGGCACGCTCGGCCTGCATGGCCTGCTGGCTGTGGGCCAGGCCCAGGGCCAGCACCATCTGGTTCTTCCACAGGGGGATGGTGTTCACGATGGTGGACTGGATCTTCTCGGCCATCATGGTGTTGTTGTTCTGCAGCAGGCGGATCTGGGGGCCCATCTGCAGGCTGATGTTGCGGGTAAGCTCCAGATCGTACAGCTTCTTTTCAAAGCGCTCGCACTGGTCGGCCAGGTCGCGGGCCGCCTGGGCGTCCTCCGGCAGGCCGGAGGCCTTGGCCTTGTCCATGGCCTGCTGCAGCTCCCCTGCACGCACCTCGGCCAGCTTCTTTTTACCGGCCAGAATGTACATGCTGAGCTCCTTGAAGTAGGCCATGTTCAGGTCATACATCTTGTCCAGCATGGCGATGTCCTTGAGCAGCTGCACCTGATGGGCCTCCAGCATGCCCTGGATATTCTCCACGTTGGTCTCGGCCTTGTTGTACTTGGTCTTGAGGGCGTCGAGCTGGTCGCCCTTTTTCTTGAAGAAGCCCAGAATGCCCTTCTGCTGCTCTTCGCCTGCGTCAAAGCTCTTCAGCTCGCCGATCAGGTCGGTGATCATATTGCCCACTTCGCCCAGATCCTTGGTGGACACCTTGGAAAGAGCTGCTTCGGAGAAGTCACCGATCTTCTTCTGGCAGGCGGAGCCGTACTGCAGCACCTGCTGGCTGTTGGTGATGTCGATCTTCTCCGCGAACTGATCCACCATGGCCTGCTCTTCCGGGCTGAGCTTGACCTGTGCCTCGGGGGCAGCGGCGGGTTCCGGCTGTTTGGGCTGGGCCTGCTCCTGTGCCGGAGCCGGGTCCAGCGTCAGGGTAGGCACAGCGGGTGCGTCGAGGTCAAAGTTGAATGTGTTGTCTGCCATAGGAGATTCCTTCCTTTCCAGTATATCCGTTTATTTCTTGCACAGCTATCTGCTTTTCCGCTTTTCGAGAGAACCCTCTCAGGCGCTTCGCGCCAGCTCCCCCGAAGGGGGAGCTTTTTGCATCTGACAGCAATCACTGTGAAAACTCTCCCTTCGGGAGAGCTGGCATCGCGCAGCGATGACTGAGAGGGTTTCCTCCGTTTATTTACTCAGTCCCTGCCCTTTGAGCATGTTCTGCAGCACGGTCAGGTCTGCCGACAGGTCCATGCTTTCTGCGGCGTACAGTGCATCCAGCTGGTTTTCAAAGGCCGTGGCAATGGAGGACGCATTGTGCTCCACCTCGGCACGGATGGCGGCGGCGTTCTCGCCGCGCACCCCCTGCCGGGCCAGCTGCGCATACTGCTGCAGCACATTCACGGCGTCCGGCAGATAGTAGTTGGCAAAGCGGCGCACCTGCTTTGCCTTGGCGGGGTTGGCCTCCACCACTTCCACAATGGAGCGTCCGGCCTTTTCCATGCGGGTCATGGCGGCGGACAGCTGCGGGTCGGGCAGGGATTCGTTCAGGCTGTGCAGAGTGTCCAGCTTCTGCTGGATGTCTGCCAGCATGGCGTCCACGTCCTCCACACCCGTGTGGAAGGGCACCTCGGTTTCCATCACACGGGGCGGGCAGACCTTTTTGGCCGCCAGGAATGCCGCCGCAGCGGCTGCCAGTGCCGCCGCAAAGGCCCACAGCCGGTACACCGGCAGCACCGCGCACAGCACCACGAACACCAGCGCCGCCGCGTAGTACGGCAGGACACTGGGCTTCCGGGTGCGGATGATCTTGCTCATGGTCGTTCTCCTTTTCCGGGGCAGGTGCCCCTTATAGTACCCATAATACAACCCTTTGCGAAAAACGCAAGCGGATTCATGAAGAATTTACAGCTTGGCAATTATTTGGCGATCCAGTCTGCCAGCGCCGTGCCCCACACCTGCCGCAGCATCTCCGGGCGGCAGGCCGCATTGGCCGGGCTGGTGCTGGGCAGTTTGACCGCCGCAAGGCCGGTGACCGGCTGCAGATACTTTGTATAAATGCGATAGGCCGTGGCCCCGTTGCAGAACACCGCCTCAATGGGCACCTTCTGCAGCAGAGCGGCGATGTCGTTGGGCACCACGTCCCGGATGGATGCATCCGACGCCCCGGTGATGGTGCAGCTTTCCAGCGTGTCCCACAGGGCCAACCCATGGCGCAGGATGATCTGCTTTTTTGCTTCGATGTCCTCCCGCTTCGGCACCGGCTCCCCGGTCAGGGCGGCCATCATCGGCCAGAAGCGGTTCTGCGGGTGGCCGTAATAAAAGGCCATCTCCCGGCTTTTGGGGCTGGGCCAGGTGCCCAGGATCAGCGCCCGGCTATGCTCATTGTACACCGGCGCAAAGCTCATTGGCCGCCTGCACTTTCGATCTGTGCCCAGGCCGAGCCCAGGTCCCGGCCGGAGGGCTCCGCTTTCGGGCCATCAAACCAGAGTTCCTCGATCAGCGCCGCCAGGCCGTCCTCCCGCACATCACCGATGACCCGGTCAGCAGCGGCCTTTGCATCCTCGGTTCCATTGTCCATGCACACGCCCAGGCCGGCCGTGCGCAGCATGCTCAGGTCGTTGGCCGAGTCTCCCGCCGCCACCGTCTCTTCCAGCGGCAGGTCCAGCCGGGCACACAGGTCAGTCAGGCCCACACCCTTGTCCATGCCGCCGCGCACGATGTCGTAGAAGCCATAGCCGTCGGCGTTTTTCGCGCCTACCTGCATCCAGTTCAGGTTCAAGTGACCATATTTTTTCATGAAGTCCGCCACATGCTCCGGCGGTACGGCAGCAAAGGCCGCGTGGGGCATATCGATGAGGTGCCGGTCCTGGTCCTCGCCGTCCACGCAGGTCAGGCCGCTGCTGCCCATCTTTGCGTAGTTGTTGCGCAGGGCCTCGTACTCGCAGTACACATAGCAGGCATCCCGGAAATTGAACTGCAGCGGGTAGTTGTAATCCTCGCAGAAATCCACCAGCGCGTACATTTCCTCATTGGTGAGGGGGTGTTCCGCCACCACGGTGCCCTTGCTGTCGGTCACACAGGCACCGTTGCAGGTAACGATGTAATCCGGCCGGATGCCGCCCAGCTGCTCCCTGTGCACGCAGGGGTATGCACGGCCGGTGCTCAGCGCAAATTTCACCCCGGCGGCCTGCAGTTTTTTCACGGCCTTTACCACCGCCGGGCGGGGCTTCGGCTCCCCAAAGGGCACCAGTGTATTGTCAAAATCGCTTACCAGAAGTTTGTATTGCATGCTTTTCTCCTTCACGGGTCCGTGTTTTCTACCAGTATACCACAAATCGGCCCGCCGTGGGGCTTTTGCTGCATAAAAAACAGGAGCCGCCTCTTCTGTGAGGCAGCTCCCGTTTTTCGGTCCATGTTTTACAGCACTTCGCCCCGGAACAGTCCTTCCAGAGTAGGCATCCAGCCGTCGGCCGTGCGCTGGGCCAGGCCGTTTTCCACCGCCTTATCCAGCAGGGTGGAAAATTCCTGCGGCAGTTCCTGCCCAAACCGCTCCCGGAACAGCGGCTCCACCACGCCGTCGTTCAGCTTCATGCGGCCCCGCAGGTAGCGCAGCATCCGCGCGTTCTCGTCCAGCTGCGCGGCCTGCGCCGTGAGCTTTTCAAAGTCACCGGCATTCTTGATATAGAGCTTGAGATTGTTGGTGTTGCGCACGGCATAGCCGTCGTACACCGAACCGCCGTTGACGCCCATGCCGATGACGTCATCCCCGTTCCACTCCATGGCACGGGCGCGGTACTCGTAGCCGGGGCGGGCAAAGCACCCGGCAGCATACATCTTGTAGCCGTTCTCCGGCAGGTACTCGCAGGCATAGCGGAACATCTCGAACCGCTCCGCCGCGTTGGGCATACCCTCGGCGTCGGTCACGGCCAGCGGCTCTGCCGTGATGTGCCCGGCCTGCATGATGACCGCCGCGTGCAGGCTGTTGTGCCAGCTCTGCATCGTCTGCCCCGGGATGCCGTAGTTCAGGGTCAGGCCCACATTGTTCAGGTGGAACTTTGCCAGAAACAGCATGGCGTTGCGGATATGCTGCGCGTTGTGGGTGCAGCCCAGCGCCTTCAGCTCGGCGTCGTTGTCCGAGCGCATCATCAGTTCGGTGCGGTTGGGGTGGCCGGACGCGATGCCCGTGAGGGACGGCGTGCCGATGGTGACGGGCAGCGAGTCGTAGCTGACCTCTGCCCCCTGCGCCACCGGCAAATGGGTGCGCACCGTGCGCAGCACATCGCCCAGCAAGTCCGGGGCCATCACGCTGGCGCTGCCGCCGCTGAGGTGCACGGCCCGGATCTCGTAACCGTCCAGTTCTCCCTCATAGGAGAGCACCTCCCGCTTGAGGGCGTCCATATAGGCGTTTTTTTCCGCATTGGAGCCCACCGCGTTGAAGTGCGCGAGGTAGTTTTCCGGGCGGATGCAGTAAGGGATGTGCAGGTCAAGCACGAGCGGTTTTGCCATGGTGATGCTCCTTGTCGTTTTTTATAAAGTATACACGCATTCATGCAAAAGGGGAAGCCCTGTAACGAGGCTTCCCCAGAGAAGAAGAAAAAGAAACGCGTCAGAAGAGATCAGTGGTGACCGCCGGGACCGCCGGGACCGCCGGGGCCGCCGGGGCCGCCTGCGGGTGCCTCCATGGCCTCCACGGGCTCACCCAGGAACTTCTTGTCGGAAGCCACCTGATGGCCTGCGGTCCAGCCGTGGGTCATGGCCATACCGACCGAGTTGCCGGCGAACGGAGTGCTGTAGCCAAAGCCGTAACGACCGCCCAGGCAGTTGCCAGCCACATACAGGCCCTCGATGGGCTCCCAGTCCTTGTTCAGGACGTTCTGGGTCTCGTCGGTGATGACACCGCTCATGGTGACCATCATCGGGTTGGAGGAGTGGCCGGTGGAGCTGGTGCCGCCGAAGAACGGAGCGGTGTCGATGGGCACCATGTACGGTGCATCCTTGCCGTAATCGCTGTCCACGCCTGCATAGCACAGCTCGTTGTAGTGTGCGATGCTGTCCAGGAAGTTCTGCTTGGCAGCGCCCTTGTAGCCCAGCAGGTCTGCCAGCTCGTCCAGGGTGTCGGCACGGTAAACGGTACCGGCCATCTGGGTGCGCTCGGCCAGGTTTGCAATGGTGATGGTGTTGGCCTGACCGGACACGGTGTTGTTCATGTCCTGCTCGATCTTATCCCAGTAGTCCTGCATGCCAAAGTTGGGTGCGCCGTGGTCCAGCGGAGCAGCCTTCAGGGTCTTGGCCCAGTTGGCGTCGGTGACGTAGCAGGCCAGACCGGCGGGCTGACGCAGGCAGGTGGCCTGGATCTGGGCGATGGCGCCCTCGTTCATGAAGCGCTTGCCGCGGCTGTTCAGCATCAGCATGGGAGCGGTGCCCCAGGGGCCGGAAGCGCCGCCGCCGATGGCCATCCAGCCACGGGGGGTGGGCTCGATCATGCCGCCGGCCCAGCAGGCCATCTTGTGGCCCTGGCCGTTGCGGGTGCCTGCAGAGGCCCAGCTGTCAGCGGTCGCGCCGCTGCGCTCAGCCCACTCCATGCCCTCGTTCAGCAGCGCCCAGCACATCTCGGGGTTGCCGATGAAGTCGCCTGCGCACAGGATGACGCCCTTGTTGCAGTTGTAGCGGTAGTAGGTGTCGTCTGCGCCCTTGGCGTACACGCCGGTGACCTTGCCGCTCTCGTCCTGGATGAGCTTGATGCCCTCGCGCTCAAAGTCCCAGGCACAGTTGGGGGTCTCCTGCACATACTTGACGATGTACTTGTGGATGTACTCGATGTTGTTGCCCTGATAGCCGTAGAACTGGGCGTTGCAGGGCCAGGTCAGGTAGCCGCCGCAGCTGATGGGGTAGCTGGCCTTCTGCTGGCCGTAGGCTGCCTGGGTGTTGCACAGCGGGTACTGGAACATATCGCTCATGTCGTAGTGACCGGCACCGCCTGCGGGCTCGCCGTCCACCCACTGGTCGCCGGTCTTGCCGTCGCCGGCAGCCTTGGGCACGATGACAGCGGTATCGGCCAGATACACATCGCTGTCGTTGGCCTTGCGCTCTTCCTCATAGGAGTCGTAGATCTCCTCATAGCGGTCGAACATCTGGCCGGAATACTGCACGAAGTTCTTGATGATCTCGGGGTTCACACGGCCTGCGGCACGCTTGCAGAACTCGGAGGTGATGGCACCGGTGTCATAGGGGCCATAGCCGCGCTCGATTAGCAGCTTGGAGTTGACGTGGCCGATGTCCTCGCCGTACCAGCCGCCCATGTTGGCGCCGGTGCCGTCCAGGTCCACGAAGTTGCCCCATGCCTGCTTTTCAATGACCGCCACCGTAGCGCCTTCATCCACAGCACCAAAGGCTGCGCCGACGCCGGCATGGCCGCCGCCCACGATGACCACATCATAGGTGCCTGCATCCTCATACTTGTCGGGGTCAGCCGGAGCCTCACCCAGCCAGTCGCCGGGGCCGCAGTAGCCGGGCACACGGCCGGTCACTTCGGTCGTCTCAGGCTTTTCCACCTCAGTGCCGGTAGCCTGTGCGATACAGTCGGCTACGCACTCCTGGATGGCGCCCACGGAGGCCACCAGCGTGCAGCTGGTCACAGCGTCCACATCGGCGCTCTGGCCCTCCACGATGGCCTTGGCCATGGCAGTCTTTTTGTCGTCGGTCAGCAGGTCCTGCTCACCGGAGGAAGTGATCTCGCAGGCGGTGATGCTGTTGGCATCAAAGGTCATGGAGACACCGATCTCGGAGTAGGAGATGGTCTTGGAGGCAGAATAGGTGCCCGGGGTGTACTTGTCCTCGGCGGCTGCGGTGCTGCCGGAGGATGCGGCGGTGCTGCTGGAGCTGCAGCCTGCCAGCAGACCCAGCGCAGCGGCACCGCTGCCAGCGGCAGCAATGTTGCGCAGGAAGCTGCGGCGAGAGATCTTGCTCTTCATTTGGTTACCTCTTTTCTTCTTTTGCACCGGTCTTGTGTAGGCCCGGCGCTCTTGTTACAAGTTTAACAGGTTTCGGCAAAGATTTGAAACACCAATAATTTGCCCGCTTATAACTTAGACGCATAAGGTGGTTGAGTTTGCACAAGAAATTTGTTATACTCTTGGCAAGGTTTCACAATTTTTGATGCAGGCAGGAGAAAAAGCGTATGACATTGCAGCAGATCATGTACTTTCAGCAGGTAGCCCGCTCCGGCAGCTTTACCAAGGCGGCGCGGGCCTGCTTTGTGTCCCAGACAGCCATCAGCCGCCAGATCTGCGCGTTGGAAGAGGAGCTGCATGTCACCCTGCTGGAGCGCGACACAGCCCATGTCAAGCTGACGCTGGCCGGGGAGTATTTCTTCCAGCAGGTCAACGAGCTCACGGCCCGGCTGGAAGAGGTCGTGACCCGGACCCAGACCATCGCCCAGGAGCAGCAGACCCACCTGACCCTGGGCATCCCCACCATCCTGGAGCAGCACGCCATCTCCCAATTGCTCCGTCAGTACCACAGCCTGCACCCGGAAGTGCAGCTTTCCACCGTGGCCGGCTCCCGGCAGCAGCTGGTCAGCCAGCTGGTGGACCGGAAGATCGACCTGCTGGTCGCCATGGATTTTGACCTGCCCGATCTGGGGGGGCTGGACAGCATCATCCTGCAGCAGGTGCACGCCACCTGGCTGCTGCCGACCGGCCACCCCCTTGCCGGAGCGGAGAAGATCGCGCCGCAGCAGCTGCAGGGCGAAACGCTGATCCTGACTCAAGAGGACCCCCAGGGCAACACCGAGGAGCTGCTGCGCCAGTACTACAATCAGCTGGGTCTGAAAGGAAACCCGGTCCTTCACACCCGGACGCTGGAGGAGCTATTCCTGCTGGCCAGCGCCGGGGTGGGCATCGGCCTGCTGCCCTCTTCCGTGCCCGGCTACCTGCGCCCGGACCTGTGCAGCGTGCCCATCGACGGCCCGCAGTGGAGCTTCAGCTTTCTGCTCATTTCCCGCCGGGAACGCAGCCGCGCCAGCGTGCGCGCCATGTTTGAACTGGCAGAACATTTATAAGGTAAAAATTCCCCGGTCCGCCTGCAGCGTGGACCGGGGGATCCTTTTGCCGTAAAACACAACAAAAAAGCGTTCTGAGAAACCTCAGAACGCTTGGTGGTTGCGGGGGCCGGATTTGAACCAACGACCTTCGGGTTATGAGCCCGACGAGCTACCAGACTGCTCCACCCCGCGATATTTACTTTTCGCTCATCAGCTGTTCGCTGACTGCTCAAGTATAATACCACAGGGCAGGAACAATGTCAACCCCTTTTTTCCAAAAATTTTGAATTTTGTGCAGGAGGGGCTTGCCGCCCTTACTTCCTCCGCTTTTTGTGCCAGACGGCAAAGCCTGCGGCGGCGGCCGCGACCACCAGCACCACCGGCCAGGCACCGGCCAGCCAGACGGCCAGCTGCTGCAGGCCGTTTACAAAATTGGACCAGCCCTGTGCAAAGGCTGCCCCGACGCTGCCCAGGAAGCTCTCATCGGTGGGGGTGTAGTTCTGCACCTCGCTCAGGTTGACGTACACGGTGCACTGCTGCACCTGATTGCTGTACCAGTCCAGCTGGCTCTGCCAGCTCTCGATCTGGGACTGCACGTCGGTCAGGCTGGTCTCGATCTGCAGCAGGTCGGACAGATTGTCGGCCTGGGCCTGCAGCTCCTGCAGACGGGTGCGCTGGGCTTCCAGATTGGCCAGCCGCGTTTCCACGTCCATGTACTGGGTGGTCACATCGTCGGCCTGCTGGCTCTTGTAGGTCACATTGCCCGCCTGCGCCACAGCATCCAGAAAGCTCTGGTAATTTTCTTCCGGCACACGGAAGGTCAGGTTGACGCTGCGGCTGGACCCGACGTCTGAATATTCACTGCTGGATTCCAGATACCCGCCTGCGTCATTCAGGGCAGCATCCAGTGCCGCGCGGGCCGTGTCGTAGTCCTTGCTTTCCAGGGTCAGGTTGGCGGTGTAGATGATCTTGGGGCTGGTGCTGGCCTGCCGGTCCTCGGCGGCAGCAGCGTCGTTCTCAGAAAGGACATCTGTACCCACATTCATGCGGTCCGTCGCACCGGCGTCCAGACTGTAGGTAGCCGCTTCCGGGGCGTCCACCATGGCCTGCTGGGTGGTAAAGCCACCTGCGGTGGAAGCTGCGGAACTATTGGCCGAATACAGAGCCATGTTGCTGCTCTTTGCACCGATGTCCAGCATTCCGGTGCCCAGCACGTTGTAGCCCACCACGCACACGGCCAGACAGGCGGCCAGCGCGCCCACCTGCTTTGCAGGGAAATGGATGAGCTTTGCCTTTTTGGGCAGTTCCTGCGGGCGCACGACAGCCGTGTTGTCTGCCTGCGCCGGCATCATCGGGCGGTTCTTTTCCTCTTCGGGCAGGGTGTCGGCCATGGCCAGCAGCTTTGCCTTCAGATGTTCCGGGGCGTGGAGGTCATCCGCCTCCATCTTGTACTCATACCACCTCATCTTCGATCTCCTCCTTCAGCATCGTCTGTAACTGTGCCCTCGCCCGCCGCAGCCAGCTCAACACCGTGTTGGTGGGCACCTTCAGCATCCGGCCGATCTCCGCCGTGGTGTACCCTTCATAATAGTGTAAGTAAATGGCGTTGCGGTAATTCTCCGGCAGGGCCTTCACTGCATCCAGCACACTGCCGTCCTCCATCTGTTCCGGTGCGGGCAGGTTCTCGTCCAGTTCGGTATCCTTCTGGTGCGCCGCACGGGTCAGGTCCCGGCAGCGGTTGATGGCCACCCGCAGCAGCCACGCCTTGAGATGCTCCTCACTCTCAAAGCAGCCCTCGTAATGCAGGAGCTTTTCAAATACATCCTGCACCACATCCTCGGCATCGGCTGTGCATCGGCAATTGTGCACGGCCGCGCGGTAAACGGCGTCGCTGTATCGCTGCACTGCCAGCGCGAACACTTCGTTTTTGGTCAGCTGTCCCATTGTTCAAACTCTCCTTTGACGCCCTCAACGGGCACAGTGGAAATACTTTCCACGGGGACATTTCACTCAAGAAACGGTTGAGCAGTCCCGATTATTGCGTATCATTCACAAACGTGCAACAAAACTTTTTTCACCCCGCCGCAGCGGCGTATCGGTTTTAGTATACCATGAACCCCTGCAAAACAAAAGAGGGAGCCGCCGCGCCTGCGGCAGTTCCCTCGCTGCTTCATTCTTTTTCCGGCCGGTCAGCGGCGATAGACCCGCTGCAGCAGCGCCACCCGCTCTGCCAGAAAGGTCTCGGCCCTGGGGTGGGTCAGCCAGCACTTGCCCGCCGGGCTGCCCACCAGCCGCCGCCCCAGGGCTGCCGGGTCAGCGTCGATGGCCTCCACATCCTGCACGGTCAGCTGCAAAGTGAGTGCCGCCGGAACATCCGGCAGCGGCGGCAGCGGATCCTCCCACACAAAGGGCGGCAGCAATTGCAGCGCCGTCACGCTGCGGGTGCACTCCTCGGTGAGCAGCAGCGCCGCCGGGGCACCGTCGGCTGCCACCTGCAGGCTGCTGTACAGCACCTGCATCTGCACCGCCGCCTGCAGGCGGACAAAGCCCTCCCCTGCCTGCGGCGCAAGGCGCAGATACTCCCGCGCTTCTTCCGGGTAGATCCGGCGCGCCGGGGCCTGCAGGCTGGCATACAGGGCAGGCAGCGCAAAGCAGCCCGCCTTATCCAGAGCCTGCTGCACCAGCAGATAGAATTCGGTCAGCGGATGTGCCGGGTCCGGCTGTGCCATGCCGAAATCCGGCCGTGAAACGTGTCCTCCGCCCATACAGTCTCCCTTCCGTTCTCTCCCCTCCACAGCCAATTGTAAACCCTGTACAAACTTTTCTGTTGACCATTTGTCCGTTCACAGGCTATACTCTTGCACAGAACTGCCTTGCAAATTTTTACAGAGGGGAATTTTACTATGAAAAATCAAAAAATCACCACTTACCAGATGGCCGTTACTGCGGTGATGGCCGCCGTGCTGTGCGTACTCGGCCCGCTGACCGTGCCCATCGGAGCCATTCCCATCTCGCTGGCAAACTTTGTCATCTGCCTGACCGCCTGGCTGCTGGGCCCCAAGTTCGGCACCCTGAGTGTCGTCATTTATCTGGCCATCGGCCTGATCGGCGTTCCGGTGTTCTCCGGCTACGGTGCCGGTCTGGCCAAGGTGGCAGGCCCCACCGGCGGCTATCTGGTGGGCTACCTGCTGCTGGCTTTCATCGGCGGCCTGTTCATTGAAAAAAGCAATGGCCAGCCGGTGATCTCCGCCGTGGGTCTGGTGCTGGGCGATGTCGCCTGCTACGTCCTGGGTACCGCCTGGTTCGTGTTCCAGATGCAGTGCGACCTTGGCTATGCACTGGCTGTGTGCGTGTATCCCTTCATCGTGCTGGATCTGGCCAAGATCGTGGTGTCCTGCATTGTGGGTGCCCTGCTGCGCAAGCGTCTGGTGCAGGCCGGTGTGCTGCATCTGAAAGAAGCCTGAGCCCAAACCTAGCCCCCATCCTTTAAAAGCCGTGCTCCCTGCCGATCTGTCGGCGTGGGAACACGGCTTTTTTCCTTATTTCTGAGGCAGTTCCTGCACCACCGGTTCTGCCGGGGGCGGGGTCAGGGTGGAATGCTCCAGCACAAAGGCCGTCGCCTTTGCACGCATCAGGCGCTGGCGCACCTTGCGGGCATCGTTGGCCGGGAAGGTACGTTCCCCGTCCAGTTTCTCATTCCAGTCGGTCAGGGCGGCCGTCACCTCGGTTTCCGTGGGCTGCAGGCCCTCTGCTTCCGCTACCAGCAGCAGCCCCAGCCAGCTGCGCAGCTTGCGTTCCGCCTGGGTGTGCAGCCAGGTGCGGAACTCTTCCACCGTCTGGCCCCGCACCTTGAGGAACTGATCAAAGTTGATGCCGTTGGCCTGCAGGCTCAGGTTGAACTGCCGCTGCTCGGCGAAGTAGTTGCCGCCCACCAGCTGTTTGGGCAGAGGACCGGTCACCTCGTCCCCCAGCTGCCAGATGACTTCTTTTTCCGCGCGGGCCTTTGCCTGCACGCAGCGCTGGGCGTAGAGTTCCCGGGCCACCTGCTGACGCAGGGCGGCCTTTCCAGCAGCATCTGCCGCACGCTCCTCATCGCCATGATGACGGTTGATCTCCATTTCAATGGTAAGCTGCCGGATGAGGTGCGGTTCTACCGCCTGCACAAAACCGGTGTACCGGCCCAGCGTCAGCGGCGGCAGGGCATAGAACTGCGCCCCGGCCCGGAACCCTTCGGCCCGGTTCACGGACAGCAATTCAAAGTCCGGGTCGGTCACCGGCGTAACGCCGTACTCCGCCGCGATCTGCTCATACAGGGCCGAAAAGCCCTCCAGGATGGTGCGGTTCACCGCCGCCGTCAGCAAGTCCTCTTCGGCCTGCGGGGCGTCCGGCACAGCCTGCTCGGCCGTGATGGCCCGTTCAAGCTCTTCGGCATCCGCCGTAAATACCAGCCGGCAGTCCCCCGGCTCTGCCATACCAAAATGTTCCAGTTTCATCTTATGGTTCCTCCTCTCACAGCAGTGCGAACATCAGCACCAGCAATGCCACGCCGATGCCTGCGTACAGCGCCTCGGCGCCCAGCACCGACTTATCGCCCTCCACATACATTTTCTCCGGGGCTTCCGGGTCGTAGTACAGGGTCACCACGCTGCCCTCGGCAAAATCCTTGCTGCGGGAGGGTTTGGGGTACTGCAGCCGGTGGCTGCCGCCCGCCGTGGTGAACTCCAGCACATAGGCCGTGCCGTCCCGGCTCTGCACTGTGCCAGTGATGCGTGCCTGTACTTTTTCGCCGTTCGTGCAGAGACTGCGCCGCTGCCGCACACTGCGCAGCGCCATGTAAAACATGATCAGTGCACCCACCAGAAAGATGATTCCGTTTGCCATATGCATTCCCTCGTTTTTATCATTGTACGGGAAGCGCCCCGCCGCGTGGCTTTTATTGTACCACACTTTAATGAATTTTTCGCCCCACAGCCGCTGTACGGACTGCATCAATTTCCATGCAAAAATTTGTCAGAAAAATTTGAAAATAGGTGTTGACATTTCCGTTGCATCTGGTATAATAACTATCGTTCCGAGCGACACAGCTCACGAACAAAACAGAATATGCGGATATGGCGGAATTGGCAGACGCGTTAGATTCAGG
>OGLZ01000246.1_pt1 | contig 59044 bp, 54 predicted proteins | sample 1572991 | NCBI WGS metagenome assembly OGLZ01 (sample SAMEA2581893, study PRJEB24529) | metagenome | biome: Human gut stool | place: China | collected 2011 | reverse complement strand
CGCAAAGATATGGCGGCTAACAACTTATGTCAAGGCGGAAAATAGAATGGTTACTCTGTGTGCAAAATCTATGTTTTTACATGAAGTCCCTTAAACGTAAAAGAAGAATTCTTATAATATTCTCTGTTTACCATTACACCAAAGGATTCCACTATTTCATTGCCTTGTTCGTATGCCGTCTCTTTTCCTTTAACAAGAAAAAGAGACGGCATCTCCGCATTATCTATGATATGAAATAGGGCAACACAGGCTAACGGCTATTCCTTTCAGCACTAATATCCTCATACTTTTTTTCGCAAAGGCATCAACTAACATTATAGCCGATTGTTCCTGTCGCTTACAGTTCTTCTCTATTAGCAACGACAAACCTATCTATTTTAACAATAATGATTGGGCAGGCTTGATATCCAAGTCTTTTAATGCATCAAAAGTAAAAGCCGCCACTCCTTGCTTTTGCGAAACCTCATAAATGTCCTCCCATATCCCGGCTCCGTCATAGAGGAGAAAAGGGTTTCGTCTATTGGTTTTCCAAGCTGGGAATGACGGAGTAAGGATAATAGCCCAAGAAGCGTAATGTCCATTAATCCTTTATCTTACAAAGTGTTTAATAAGACCGTTTACTATAAAAAAGCACACGTTAAATGCTGCCGAAACATTGTCTATTTTTTCGTTTATTGTCTGTATCTCCCATACTTGTCGAATACTCTTCCATTTGTTTGAAGACAACGACCCTGAGACGACACGGTAATGCGACAACACTTCATTAAGTCCCCAACACACGGTACCGTCTCTCATCAACATCAGCCACGTAGCATAATCCTGTCCACCTCTACGAAGTGGCATTTGGAAATCACCAGTCTGATTGCGGTCTATAATGACTGTTGATGTAGCAATCATAGTGTTATGCAACAAGAAACGATAAGTGATTTTTTCTCGCACATTGCGTACAGAACCAAGAGCCTCGCCATTTTCATTTACTGTGTCCATAGCTGTGCAACAGATGGCTGCATTATGTCCCTTAATAAAAGCCATCTGTTTTTCCAGTTTACCTTCAACCCACATATCGTCACCATCAAGAAAAGCGACATAACGACCTGTTGCTATGTCAAGAGCCTTATTGCGAGCCACAGCAGCACCACTATTCTTTTCAAGTTTGTGATACACAATGTTTGAATACTCCTCCTGCAAGTTTCTGATGACCGCTGCCGAGTTGTCTGGTGTGCAATCATCCACCAAAACTACCTCTATGTCAGGATAGTTCTGGTGGACTACAGATAGTATCGTATACTCGATAAATCTCTCTACCTTATATACAGGTATGATTACCGATATACGCTCATTCTCGTACAATGCCATATCCTAATATATTGGCGTTAACCAGTTAAGACGGTTCTGCAGTTTGCCTTGTACGCACTCCAAATACTTCAAATGTATATTCTTTGCAACCTCGCCTTGCTCACCCGTGCCTATTAGATAAAGGTCTATGGTATATATAGGTGTCACCTCCATAGCACTACCGCAAAGGAAAGCCTCATCTGCCATATAGACCTCAGTACGATCTATGGTACGCTCTTCAAACTTCAAACCGAGTTCTTCTGTCGCCAACTTTATGATAGTATCACGTGTAATTGATTCCAACACACTATCTGTCAGTCGAGGGGTTATCAGTGTATCCCCCTTCACCATGAAGAAACAGCTGCCTGGTCCCTCGGCAATCTTTCCAGCCTCGTTCAAGAAAATACAGGTGTCATAACCGTTACGCAAAGCTTCACGCTGCCCCACACGGCTGTTAATATAGTTGGCCCCACACTTGATTCTCGGACTCAGGTTCTCATCACTGATGCGTCTCCATGAGGTGATGCAGCAGTTCAGCCCTTTCTTGTTATATTCTGCACTAGTGCGTCCACGTGGAATGGGAGCCACGAACATCTCGACAGGTCCGTCAGAACCCCATGAGCCGAAACCGTCAACAAACAGGGTCTGGCGTACTGACAGATTCTCGTCGTATTCATTTGCCTTTATCGTGTCTACCAATGCTTTCGTAAAATCCGCCTTGGTATATTTCAGGTCAAACTGTATCAGTTTTGCTGAACGAATCAAACGGTCGTAATGATCACTCAGACGAAAGGCATATAGTTGCTTCTGTTCGTCGTTCCAGTAGCATGGAATGCCCTCAAACACATTTAGTCCAAACTGTGATGTAGGTGACAACACATTTACCTTGGCATCATTAACATTCAGAATTTCGCCTTTCAGCCAAATTCTACGATTTGCAACATCGTATTTCATTTTATCTATATTTTAAGTTGTTCTTATTCTGTTGTTTATTCTTCATCCGGCAGATGGGCAATACGCTTTACTTCTTCATCGTCTAATGCAGCCGATTCTTCTGCACTCATGCCTTCACGTTGCTCTTCATTGATGTTGGCACTTTGAAAAACCTTTGCCACTGTCCACCATATTATTTTAATGTCCAGCCAAAAGCCTTCTTTCTTGAAGCGGTCTATATACTCATTGTCAAGCGTTACTTTCTCATCCCATGAGTTTTCGTTTCTGCCCTTACATTGTGCTAAGCCCGTAATGCCACCTTTCATCTGGAAGCGTTTCTTGTATTTCTTGTTCAACGTGTCAAAGTCTCCCAACTCGTAAGTTACGCATGGGCGTGGTCCCACTACCGAGATGTCACCCATCAACACATTAAAAATTTGTGGCAATTCATCTATAGAAGTCCTGCGGATAATAGCACCAGCCTTTGTTATGCGAGGGTCGTTGTCATAACTGAACAACCCAGAACCCATGTTCTCTGCATTCACTACCATTGAACGGTATTTCCACATTTTGAATATACAACCATTCTTAGTCCTGCGTCCTTGTTTGAACAGTATCGGTCCTTTTGAATCAGTCTTAATCCAAATGCCTATAACTACCCATACCGGCAACAAAACAACAATAGCACATGTTGAAGAACAGATGTCGAACAATCGTTTTATAAAGAGATTGAATTGTAGCCACATATATTAAAAATCGAAGGTATGGAATAAGTCATCAAACACTTCGCCTCTCTTTATCACCTCTGTCTTCTCTCCACAGATATCAAGAACCGGGAAGTTGGGCAAGATAAAAGGTGGCTTCATTACAAGTGAATAACTACCACAGTTGCCGATTACTATAGCATCCTCATGAGCCAGTCTACCAGAATAATTGTGATAGAGCACATCGCCCTCAATACATGTAAATCCTACCATATCAAGATTTTCGTATTCCTTCTGTTCATCCCCCATGGCTATTACTTCCATCGGCGGATTGATGCCGCTCATACTGATATTCTTTTGACTGCCCAAAACTGTAGCAATCCATTTACCACGAACATTCTTGATAGTCTTTACAGTGCCGATGAACTTCATGCAGTCGCCCACAACAGCACTTCCCGGTTCTATCAACAGTTCCGGTTTCACGTCTTTGTCGGCAAAATAATCAGCAAAAACGGGTGCCACAGCCTCCGCGTATGCCTGATAGTCTGGTATTTCATTGGTGAATTGTGCTTTCAGCGAGTCTGCCATCTTGCCGAACAATCCCCCACCGATGTCTATACGTTCAGGAATGATGCCAAGACAGTCTATCAGTTCCACCATACCTTTGGCGCGTGCCGGCCAGTATTCTATCTGACGCTTCGCAAAGTGACACTGGAAGTTAATGAAATGTACATTCTTGGTTGTTGTCACAAACTTCAATACTTGCTTAAAGTCCTTGCTGTCAACATCAAAACCGAAACGGCTCACAACGCCGTCACCCACTTCATAGTTGCAACGAATACCCAAATTTAGTGTTTTGGCGGGATGTCTTTCCGCTATATCCTTTACAGTAGCAAATTCCTCTATAGAGTCAATATTGTCGGTACCGCCAGCCACAAGAAACTCCTCTAACTTCTGTGGGTTCTTGATTGGACCATTCCAAATGATGCGGTTGGGCTTCACTCCAATACGAAGTGCTATCTCCAACTCCATCTCGCTTACCACCTCTGCATAGCCACCAAGTTCGTTTACTATCTTACAAAACTTTGGCGTGTAGTTCGTCTTGTATGAATATGCTATGTTGAAGTTAGGATAAATCTTGCGAAACGTATCTCTCAGTTCAATGAAATTATTTCTGTACTGCTCGCTATCCAACAGATAGAAAGCGTCACCATACTCTTTACGGAGTTCGCTAATTACTTGTTTGTTTAGTATCATTGTCTCTTGCTGTTAATGTCCTCTACTATTTTGTCTACAGTCTCTACCACGTGTTCATGGTTGTTTTTGAAGTAATCCACAGCCTTTTGCGCTTCCTCCTCCAATTTTCTGATTTCCGCTATGCCGGTATTGAATATCTGCCTGATTTCCTCTAAGTCGGTTATCACCTTAGTATTACAGAAGCTTCTACCCACTATCACCATAGAGCTTCCCAAGCGGTAATGCTCTTTCAGAACGTATGACCCCGGCAATGCTCCTGAGTGCAGACTTGCTATACCTCCGAAACCGAAAGGAATACCCTTGGCAAGAATCTTACGGGTCAACTGTTCCACAATGCCGTCAGTCAACAGTTGGAACATGAATTTCATACCCATTGCAAGGTGAAGGTCGTTTAACCCGATATGAATCATATCCACCCCTGATACATTTAATATCTCATCTAAGAGTATCGCAGCCTCCGGCGTTTCGAGCAACAGGCAAGTTTGTACTTTTCTGCCATGTTTTTTAGAACTGTCTTTTACATACCCCACAAAGTCTGTCACCTCCTGCACTGTATGAAAGAACGGAAGCATCAATATGTCAGCACCAGCTTCGACAGCGGCATCTATTTCGTCCTTCGAGTCAAAGTACCCGTTATGGACCTTGTGTATCGGATTTACTCGCACCAAGATCTTGGCTTTCTTAACAACATTCTTAATATTACGGATATCCTCTATCGTATGATGGTTCTGCACTGTGTCAAGTCCTCCCTGACGGTCATCTTTGCCAATAAACTCCATATCGACAAAAATCCAATCAACACCTGCCTGTTCTGCTATTTGAGCGACAGCTGGATCGTTAGTTATATACATTAAGTTTAGTGCCATTACTCTAATATTTTTTGAACAGCCTTTTTAACGAAGGCTATTTTTCTATACAACCAATTATGTTGGAACTTATTCCAACGATTAGCATAATATTTGAATTCCTCTCTTTCTGTAAGGTCATACATTACATTCAGTTGAGCAACATGAAGTTTGTGATAGAATGGACTGCATATACGCTTGCCATCTTCATACATACTCCAGTAACTGAGGTCAAACTTTGGTAGCCATTTTACCATTGTTTCCAATGTGCTATCAAGTACATTCTTTGCTCTTTTATCTTCTTTTACGGTAAGGCAATAATCCCATAACCCCCAAAAAGAAAATATCCAGCCATTCAGTATCAAAGGATCTTTTGGACACTCATATAAAAAAACTCCGTCGCTATTATATAATGTAGGACCTCCTTCTTCAAAGGATGTCAGCATAAAAGCCATTGCCTTTTTGAAGCAAACCATATATTTTTCATCACCAGTTTCATTATAAGCACGGATTAAAAGTGAAACACCTTCTCCTTGTGCCATAGCGGAATAAGGGTACGCTGGGTTTTCATATGCAAATGTTACCCACGAACCATCTTCTTGCTGATTGTCTACTCCCCAGTTGGCACAGGCAATTACCTTATCGTACATTGACTTGTCTTTCTTATCAGAAGCCAAATAGAGATCGTATGAAGCCAAACCATATTGGAATATGGCAATAGAGAAATATATCGTTTCTCCTGTATCAACGACTGTCGTTGGCACTTCATCATCATCTTTTCCGAAAAGAAGTACTTTATCTGTAAAATTATTATAAAATCCCTTTACCTCGGTCTTCGAATAATGTTTACCTTCATCTTGATCGACATGATAAACGCTGTTCCCTCGAAGCATGTTTGTCCATTTTTTCAATTTAAATAAGCTTACTCCCATATATTTGTTATAATTTGAGATATTCTAATAAATGCGATGCAGAGTAATAATCAACTTTCAGCAAACAATTCTTTTTTAATGATGTTATCATTAGAGGATTGTCCGCAATGTCGATAAGTAATTTTTTAAGAGCTGCCAGATTATCAAACTCATACCCATATCCCGTTATCTTATCGTCAACCACATCTGCAAAACTTTCCCATTTAGATGAAATGACCGGTAAACCAGAAGCATACGCATCAATGATTGTACCGGGAACTCCTTCTACAAAGAATTTCGTTGGAAACAACAGGGCAAAATAATCTTTCAACACCTTAACACTTTCATCAAATGGCACAAGTCCTCCATAAGTAATAGCAGGTGTAAATTCTTCCTTTAGATTGTCAAACCATTCAACTTGTTTGTCATCTACTTGACCATAGATGTCAAGTCTATAAACAATGCGCCCGGTTTCATTATTAATCTCATTTATAATATGAACAGCATCTTCAACGCCCTTTTCCTTCATAACACGAGCGAACATACAAAGTCTGTATGGTTCATTCCATTTCAACTTCAATTGGCTCTCGTCTATCGGATGAAGTCTTTTGCAATTAGGGAGTATGCGAACATTTTTATAACCTCTTTCATTTAAGGCTTTTTTGAGAACATTGGTTTCTGCATAAAGGAAATCTATATTACGCATTAATTTGGCAACCCAAGGGGTACGCTTTAGATACCTTGCCAATTCTGCTCCTAAACATAAATGGCTGATTCTATTATGAAATACTAATTTGTAAAATAGAAATGCTGGTAACACAGCCTTTAGCCCATTGTCGGACAAAAGTGTTATGACATTCTTACACTTGCAAGAAGCGACAAATCCTTGCCACCAAATCCTTGGTAATTCTTTTATACCACCAGCTGTGTCTATCTTTATTATATTCTGACTCCCATAAACTCTATCTAATTCCTCAGCAACAATCTTGGTCTTGATGGTCTGTCCATTTAGAAGATTCTGCCCAAATCCGAAGTGCCCGCAAACACAAATTTTATTCGATTTCATTTAATATATTCCCTTAAATCTTATTACTCACATAGTCTTCGGTCGCGCAATCACGATGTTTGATTATACATGGATTTCCATAAACAACAGAATGAGAAGGAATGTCACGATTGACATACGTGTTAGGAGCTATTAGTACATCATCGCCTATAGTTATATTTCCAACAATGGCGGCATTTATGCCTATCCATACCTCATTGCCAATAGTCGGAACGCCTTTTCTTACGCCTCGATTCTCTTGTCCTATCACTACCCCTTTATGAATATTACAATTCCTACCTATTCTTGTATTTGGATTAATCGTTATATTGTATGCGTGACCTAAATAAATCCCTCCCCCTATTGGGTTGGCTGTACTGATTTCCAATCCTCTTCGGTCTGACCAAAGACGAAATGCAATCTTATAAAAGACTTTAAATATAGAAGAGTTTTCATAACAACATTTACGATACAAGAAAAGCCATATTCTGATGAAAACATTACAATGCCCATTATAACGTATCAGGTCTTCTTTGTAAATATTTAACCAATTCATACCTATTTGTTTAAATTCTTTTAGAATATAAATTCAGATACTGTTCTGCCATTTTCTGAGATGTAAAATCATTAGCCTTTAATATGGCATTACAGCCCAATTGTTCTCTAAGCCTTGGGGCAAGTATTAGTGTCTCTATTTTCTGAGCAATATCTTCAGCAATGGGGCTACATAACAAACCATTTTCACTATCCTTAATCATATCGGGTATACCACCAACTTTGCTTGCGACAATAGGTAAAGCAGTTCCCATAGCCTCTATTAAAGTCATAGGCATACCCTCATATTTTGAAGGTAAAAGGAAAATATCCGCATCACAAAAATGTTGGTATGATTTATCGCATAATCCATGTTCTATTATATAATTTGCAGCATGATTATTTGCGATGAGATCCGAAATCGTGCCCTTTAATGGTCCGTCACCCCAAAGATGAAGTCTTATGTTTTGATACTTGCTGTGAAGATTAACAATTGCTTTAATCATCTCAACGTGGTTCTTTTGTTCACTATATCTACCAATATGAAGAAGATTTACCGTTTCACCTATATTATAAGAAACTTTCCTTATACAGTTCTCTAATGGCACGCCATTATAAATCACTGGGATTGCAGATTCTTTTATCCCGTATTCTTCAACAATGGTTTCTTTAATCAGTTGAGTAAGAGCCACTGGCACTAAATCGCAAAAATGGAAGAAGAACTTATTGAGTTTTCGTGCCCAAGGAGTGTTCTCTTCTTGAGCAATATTATGAACAGTGTGAATCTTTGCTTTTACATTCAGGCCTAAAGAGGCTGGAATGACATACTGAGCCACATATCTATGGGTGTGTATTACATCAGGCTTTATTTTCTTAACAACAGAACGTATTTTTCTGAACATACTAAAGTCAAATCCCGGTTTCTTATCCAAGAATATAATATCAACACCCTTTTCTTTTAGACGTTTGGTTATTGCTGACTCATAAGTGTATAAACTGACAACTGTCATATCATGCCCTTTCTTCATTAATTCTGTAGAAAGGTTTTCACACATGATTTCTGCTCCTGCAATACCGAATTCTGGCATAAATTGAAGTATTCTCATAAATATTGATAATGCTATTTAGTTATTACCAAAGTAATCCTTTCCCTAATAAGTAGGGAAGTGGCATTACATACAAATCCAATGGTGTATTGCATAGTAAAGCACCACCATTTATGTAACCATATCTCTCAAATATAGACCATGAACAAGCAAAGACTAAAAAATAAAGAGTCTTTTTATGAGTAGGGAAAAAGGTCTTAAACCATAAAAACAAACAGAAAATACGAGTGAACCAATAATAACGTGCTCCTATAATTGGTACAAACTGAATGAAATTAATGAAGGCAAAGGCAAGCAAATAGAAATGATAAAATCTTTTAGTTTCATTGTCATTAAGTATAGTGTCTCTTCTCCTTATCATTTCCCATGTCATATAAATATAGGCTACACGCATTAACAAATTAAAGCTATCAGTAATCCAATGAAAACCTGACTTTCCTTCATTAAGAACAAACGTAGAATAAGATTCATCATCCATCTGCCTTTCTGCCCAGAAACGCATACTATCTGGTAGAAAACCTACATCAATATTAGATAATAATCCAGTATCAAAGAACATAAATGGAATTGAAACGATAGCTGCAAATTCAAATACACGAGTCTTTTGTGGAATTATAGTAGAAACAAGAAATAGGAGTACGTAAATCCATAAACCGGAATGGCAAAGTGGAGAAATCAATACCAACATAAAATATAAGTATTTATTTCCATAGCCGCAGAAATAATATATACTGGATAGTACACATACCCAAAATCCAGTAGAAAAGCGTGGATTCTGTACCGTTACAATATCACGCGGCAATATCATCATTACTAAGACCCAAAAGCCGAAAAGGCTTCCTGCTATGAACTTCTTATCACACGTTATGTGCTTTATTATTTTTAACTGACATAAGGCAACAGGTATTGAAGCAAATAAAAAAAAGAAATGATAATTATTACCAAATAATACTTTTACAAGCCACATTAAAGTATTTTCATATATGTCTTTTGGTGCACCTGATGCCATCTTGAAATAAGAACTAATCTCATTTGAAATTTGTATGAAGCTATAATTCGATTCAAGAAATCGGTCTCTAATCCCCATGAAGTCATCATACCTTTGTGTTAAACCTGTTTCTGAAAAATGCCAGCAGACCAACAGACTGAATAAGAAGAATATAAAAAATGAAGATCTTGTATTTGCTTTTTTTAACGCATATATCCATGCTGCAAAAGGCCAGACTAAAAACATAAGTGTTTTTACACCTATAGCTTCTTTTGACTCTTTAGCCCAATATAGTCTATACTTATTCATGTTTACAATCCATTTAATAATTGTTCCCATTTTTGAGCTATAGTTGAGACATCGAAATTCATGGCTTTTTGTTTGGCATTATTTGATAATTCAAGCCAGATTTCCTCATCAGTTGCAATAGAATTGAGCTTTTTGGCCATTTCAACTGCCGTTGGTTTACAAATCAAGCCATTCACTCCATCGTCTATAATATCCGTCAAGGTCGCATAGTTATTCATTGCAATTGGCACACATCCAAATGTCATAGCCTCAGTTACTACCATTCCCCAACTTTCCCAATAAGAAGTCATACAAAAAAATTTGCATTTCTTATAATACAATTCCATGCAAGACTGTGCTCCTTCAAAATATATTCCTTTAATATGATTCTTTGAAGCATATCTTTTGCTATATTCTAAATCGTTACCATCACCAACCACATAAGCTTTCCAATCTTTATGATTTTGAAAGAATATCTTCCATGTATCCAAGAAACCAATTATATTTTTGGGGGTATTTTCTACTCTTGCAGCCCATAAGACTGCATCCTCTCTCTCACAATAAGTAGGCACATTCTCTTGTTTGTCAAATGTATTGGGATTATAGATATATGTAAATTTTTCCAATGGTGCATTAGGAATGTGTGTTATAACATTATGATAAAATTTATCTGATATAAAACAAATCCTTTTTGCAATAGAGAATACCGCTTCAAAATTTTTCTTATGGTCATTGGAAAACCATAGTTTGTAAATGCATGGAAAAACAAAAGACACTATTTTGAAAACTAATTGACGCGCATTATGAGTCGGTGTTTGCCATATACGTGTCCTTGTTATCATATCAGAGTAAAAAGGAACTATATGACACGTAAAAACAGTTTTGTGTTGTAATGGCTTAGGCAAATATTTTACAAAATTAGCAGTGTGTTCATTACATGCTTGACAAACTACATGAGTAATTTTGTGTCTTTCGATGATTTTTATATATCTACACCTCTCTAATTCATCTGAATCTATATTTTCAGAGATGTAATATTGAGGAGCTGAGAATTTATTATGTGAGAGAACATTTTTATCCATATAGCATAAAAAAACAACGCAATGTCCTCTTCGTTGTAACTCCCTACTCAAGATGTCGGTAACTCTCTCTATTCCACCAAAATAAGGAATAATAGGAATAGGAGATATAAAAAGTATGTTCATTCTAATTCATTGATTTTATTAAATAAGCTATCGAGTTTTTTCGAAGTTCTTTTAATTTTTCATCAATTTCGGTATAGTCTATTGTTTGATTCCATGGTTTTGCGCTGTCAAGTTCTTCTATCGAGTAGAAAACTCTATCCTGTAAGCCCAATTGTGACAATAGACTAAAAATTCGAGTGGCTCTGTCTTTCTGTGCAACTAACACAGCAAAATTTCGATGATGTACAATACTCATAGCCACGCCATGAAATGACGGTGTAATTACAAATTTCGCCTCTGCGATATCTTTTATCCAGCCTTCCAATGAATTACGATTCCAAATGATTGTACCTAAAATGTTTTTACTCCAATTGGCATTTATTACACTTAACCCCAATTCATCTCCTAACTTCTTGACATATTTTTCTAAATTATATTGAGTAAAAAGAGGATAGTATACCAAAGTATTTTTTTCTGCAGTATAATCTGTTAAGTTGTGGAAATCTCCCAACAGTATTGTTGGATCCAATACGTGTTCTGCTGTAATGTCAAATACATCTTTTAGTATCTTTACGCCACTATCTTCCCGGCAACTGATGTAAGCAAATCTTCTTAAGAGTGTTCTTACATTTTCAATCATTTCTTGACGTTTCCATGTAGAAACTCCGAAACTACTTGCAAAAGATACACGTTTAATCTTGTCACTACCAAAATCTAAGAAATAAACATTTGTAAAATCTTTCACTATATCCGGATTCCAAACTTGGTCGCTACCAACCATATATACATCAGCCACCGGAGGGTCATTTTGTAAGTCTCCTAAACTTCTGTATCTTTGTGATACAGGGATATATGTCTTCCAAAATTTTTCAAATTTGCGTTGACTGGGACCAAATTTTGATATATAATTGCCTATTTTTCCCTTAAGATTAGAGCGATGTAGGTCAGACAGACGAATGTCTATCATTTCCACATCATATCCTAATTGTTGCAAAATCTTTATTGTGGCATAAGCTTGAAGTTCTGCTCCATAATTTTTTTCATGCCATATTGTGAGTAGTGCTATTTTCATAATTATCGAGGTTAATAGCGTTGGATGAGCGCTCCGATCATATGCTTAAACTTCTTTATAAATAGTTTCCTTTTATACCTCCATCCCAAGTCGCCATAATGTTTGGCTACATATAAGAAACCTTTTGTGGAGTAATCGTTTATAAACTTTTTGTGAAATGTATTCGCTTTTGCAGGATGCTGTAATTGTGGTTGCAAACAGTCTTCTAACTTTCGTTCTTTACAAATAACATTATCTTTTATCGAATCCAAAAGTTTTTGACCTTTTTCAGAATTAACTAATACTAATGAAACCCCCTTTTCGTCATTCAAGGGGGAGTCCTTTTCTAAACTCCATAAGTCACCAATAGTGAGATCCCCAACCCTTTTTAAATTAGTATAATGACAATAAAAGCAGCTCTCACGTACTGACAACCCTGAAAAATACATTTCATTGCTTGTCCTTCCAAATGATTTTTCTCCATTTGCGAAATGATAGCTTTCTATTGCTCCATGCCATCCGAAATGTTTATCACGGAAACAGGCTTTTATAATCTTTGATTTATGAATTTTCTCCAGATAGCCTATGTTGTCCATCCATATTTGTGGAGATGGAACTCCATGGCATATGACATCCACACAAATAAGCCGTTCATGTAGTCGTTGAGGAATATAGGATTTCAAACCAGAAACTTGACATCCTGTTCCTGAGAAAAGTACCATATGTCCGTTCTTCAAATCGTTTTTAACTTGTAAAAAAACTCCTTGTATATCACTCTGAACATATTTTGACATACGTAATGCTTCTAATGTTTCAGCGTCCGTTGCCTTTTGGTGAGTAACTTGCCATGTAGCAGTAAAGGCTGCTCCATACACAAATCCACCATTCTCTATAAAACGATTAGCTATGGCAAAAAATGCGCCTCCACTTTGACTTCTTTGCAATTGTTCATCGGGAATAATCCGGAACTGATATGCACGAGGAAACTCAAAATTTGCAAACCGTTCATATCTATCATTAAATTGACAAATCTTATTACATAGGCCACAATCTACGCATAATTCTACATTAACCTCTGGATATAAAAATCCAAGGCTGTCAGGCTTCATCGTAATAGCATTCTGCGCACAGATACTACAGCAAGCAGTACAACCACAGCATTCTTTTTTATCCTTAACCCTTATCATCAATCTTTACTATAGTCGCAAATGAAATCTTGCCCGTAAACTCTCATTACATTTCTTGACAAAACCTTTAGCGGACTACCGCCATGTACGCAATAAGATTCGAATTTACACCCTCGTGTTACTATAGACCCCATACCGAATATGCATCTTTCTGGGGTATCTACCGAATGCATAACTTTACATTGAGTTCCAAACCAGTTATAGTCACCTATTTTTATAGAACCATAGGCACGTTTGAATTTTTTCTTTTCCATATCATAGAGTGGGTGAAAATTTGTATCCATAAAAATACAATCCCATCCAATTCTTGTGTGACTCCCGAATTCTATACCTTTAAAACTAATAATCTTAAGAGATGTACTTGCCAAGAAATCATCTCCAAAAACAACTGTGCTACATGGGCCTTGTACAATAAACGAATTATTGCCAATTTGGCATTTTCCCTTAAAAACTATAGTACCTCCTTGGAGTGTGAATGCTATTCCGTTGTTTGGATACATATGACCACCAAGAAAGCCCAATCTAATCATGCCATATTTCAAAGAAGCATCTATCACAAGTTTACTTTTCATTTTCCAATAATGAGGTTTATGTACAAGGATAGGCATCCTGAGAGCTTGTCTTAAGGGTAAATATTTGATATTAAAATACAACGATGGTAAAAAACATACAATTCTACTCCACAAATCTTTAAAGTGTCCCTTGTTTAACATATACTTTTATTTTGTTAGCTTTATCTTTTAAGATTCTCTTCTCTGAACAAGTAAGTCCGTAGAAATAAATCAATGTTATTGACAATGATTCTGCAATTATTACGTTCAAGCCAAACCTTATTAGATTTTGTTCAAGAACATATGTTACATAAATTGGTAAAATCAAAGAAAGAATGAAAATACTAATACTCCTAAAAATCACTTGAAAGAGAAAACATTTAACAGGAAATTGCATCATTTCCTTTAGTAAATATAAACGCAAGTACAAGCAAAAACAACTTATAAATATAGTACTTATAACTGTAGATAAAGGAGAAGTTTCAGATTTCAGCAATATATATGCTAAAGGAAAATTTAGCAACTGTAAACCACCAACACATATTTGGTATTTTCTTATTTTCCCTGTCGCTAATAATAAGTGTACTAATGAACTTGAAAAGGACTCTACCAGTGTCAATATTAATACTAGTTGTACAAACTCTACTGTAAAAGATGGAACCTCTACAAGCCAAAGACTAATAATATATTTTGCTTCTACGATTATTGGTATACAAAGTAGCATTAATAGGAAAAATGAGAACTTAGAACTTTTAAATACTAAGTCCTCATATCTGGCTCTATCTCCTATAGCAAAAGACTTAGTTATCTGAGGTCTAACAGCTATCGTAAAATTGGAAGAAAAACCGCTTATTGCTGAATTAACCTGCATGGCTATACCTCGTGCCGCGTTCACAACAGGGCCACAAAAAATATTGATAAGAAGATTTATTCCCTGATCCCTTAATACTCCCGAAGTGGTTCCTAGAAAATTCCAACCTGCAAATCCCAACATATCCTTAACAAGCATCTTGTCAAAAAGTAATTTGCCTTTTGTTTCTAAGAATTTTTTTGAACAGTATCGTCCATACAATAAACGAGTTGAGATGGAAATCAAACACATCAATATAGAATAGTAAACCAATGAGTCAATAGGTGAATAAGGAATAGCAAAAGCTATTGCTAATTTTGCAATACCTTCATATATTCCTATATATGCAAAAGCAGACATCTTCTCATGAGCTATGATAAGAGCATTATAAGGAGTACTTAATACATTTATAATAAACGTGATAATTGATAGCTGAAATACCCAGTTTGCTGCAACAATTCTTTCTTGGGGTATGACCATGTGATAATTTAAGAACCACATAGCAATAGTCTCCCCTAAAACAACAATAAATGCACAGATTATAATCTGAATGACAATTGCTGTTGAAAATACTTTTTGCCGATGTTGCAACGAACTTTTAGCCAGTGAGAATGTTATGTATCTGCTAATTGCACCAGCTAAGGATGTTGAGACCATAGAAAACATTCCAACAAAGCCACCTACAACATTGTATATGCCATAATCCTCTACACCTAATGCATTCAATACTACTCGACTCGTATATAAAGATATGAGCATTAAGAATAGCATTCGGACATATAGGAACACAGTATTTTTTGCTATGCGAGAATTATTATATGCTTGTGCCGACATGTTATTTTTATGTATAGTTATTAATTTTCTAAAGTCGGATCATCAATAGCTATGAATGGTTTCTTATGATATCTGTAGTGCGGTCAATGCTGCAACAATCGTTATCAACCATGCTTTGCAATTACTGCTATTGTTGGCCATACGATTGATGATGTCCTGCTACATCATAAGATGTTGACGGATATCATCTTCTTTAAATACATATTTAATCATAGATAATGCTTCTATTGGTTCTACGTTTGTATTTCTTAAGTGCTTCATTATATAGGTAGTCAAGAGCCTTACTGCCAAAATTGCCATTACGCTTATCAGAACTTTTATAAAATTGTGACAAATCCACGTCATACATGACATTCATCTTACGTCGGTCCGAGAATGTGCGCATTTGTATTCTTCCTCCACCTTCGCAAACAGGTATCAATTGTTGTAGATATCTATCAGGTATTGTCAGCTGTAGTTTTGTGCTAAGCTGATTTCCTCATAAATCCAAGGTGATAGAGTTTGCGACTGACCTTTTTGATATTTAATACTATTATCTGAATCGACAAACAATACACATTCCGTTTTTGCCATCATTTTCATCAATGCGATTGACAACATTGTAGGAACATGGGATGTTGTATAATTGTATATGTTATAATCATAATTACCATTTCTCCTTTGCGCATAACACTTATCCATCATATTCTGTAATTTGCCCACATATTACCAAAACACGGAATCAATGAAACATCGCAGTCCCAAATTGGAATACAACCAAAAAGCTAATGGCATTATATCCTTGTTTACATCCTTATGAGAATGTGAGATAAAAACATCTAACCGAAGCACTTTATCTACAGGAAACCACTGTTCTTGGACTGTGACTCCCTTAATAAGAGATGCTTCTATTTGCCGTTCATCCACATTGCTTTCAACCATATTCTTTAGGTTATCATATTCTTTGAGAAAATTTCTGTTAAGAAGATGTCCTTTTACTAAATATTGAATTTCTGTGGATTTTATTTTGTATGGAAGAAAGAAACATATGACAAGCACTTAGTCTCTACGGAAAATATCACGTGTATAAACTTTATCCTTTACATCATCAAGACAGGAATTATAACGGTTGGCAATAATAGCATAGCTATTTGTTTTGAATAGAGTCAAGTCATTTACCACCTTACTTCCAAAGAACGTTGTTCCATCTTCAAGAGTTGGTTCGTAAATAATCACCTCTGCTCCTTTTGCCTTGATGCGCTTCATAATACCTTGTATAGCAGACTGACGGAAATTGTCAGAGTTAGACTTCATCGTTAGTCGATATACACCGATAACACAATTGTTTGTTTCTGTACCATATTGGTTGTTGCTGGAATAGTCGTACCAACCCGCCTTACGAAGAACCGCATCGGCTATGTAGTCTTTACGAGTTTTGTTTGACTCAACAATGGCAGATATCATATTCTGCGGAACATCTTGATAGTTTGCCAAAAGTTGTTTTGTATCTTTAGGCAAACAATAGCCACCATAGCCGAATGAAGGATTGTTATAATGTGTACCGATGCGTGGGTCAAGACCTACACCTTCGATGATAGCTTTAGAGTCAAGACCTTTCACCTCGGCATAGGTGTCGAGTTCGTTAAAATAGCTTACACGGAGAGCAAGATAGGTATTGGCGAATAGCTTCACGGCTTCGGCTTCTTTCATACCCATAAAAAGCGTGTCGATGTTTTCCTTGACAGCCCCTTCCTGCAAAAGGGCGGCAAATGTCCTAGCTGCTTCTTGTAACATAGTGACATCCGTGACAGACCGGATTGCCTTGTTTTCTTCAGCAAACTCCGGGCCGTCAATGATCTTCGGATAACCTACGATGATACGACTCGGATAGAGATTGTCATAAAGGGCCTTGCTTTCACGAAGGAACTCCGGTGAGAACAGCAGGTTGAACTTCCTTACTCCTTTCTGGGCATATTTTACATAAAGGTTACGGGTATAGCCCACCGGAATTGTCGATTTGATGACCATTACGGCATCGGGATTCACTTCAAGCACAAAATCGATAACTTCCTCCACACGACTCGTATCGAAGTAATTCTTCACAGGGTCGTAGTTTGTAGGAGCGGCTATTACCACAAAGTCGGCATCAGCATAGGCTGACCTCCCGTCCAAAGTGGCAACAAGATCAAGCGGCTTTTCAGCCAGATATTTCTCGATATAATCATCCTGGATAGGAGAAATCTTGTTGTTCAGTTTCTCCACCTTTTCCGGGATTACATCCACGGCAGTTACATGATGATGTTGTGATAGCAGTGTCGCTATGCTCAGTCCCACATAGCCAGTTCCGGCTACTGCGACCCGAATCTCTTTGAAATCACGCATATTATGTTTGATTTGGTTTTATCTATAGTAGTTTATTTACCCTCCCGACCTGTATGCTTCTCTCCATAACCATAGCCATAACCGTAATGTTTGCCATAGCCATAATACTTACCGTATTTACCATAACCATAATAATAGCCGTACTTCTTTTTCTGAAGATCCAAGCCGTTAATGGCGATACAGAGGTTAGGCAGTTTGTTGTTTTCAGAAAGCTCATTAATCAAAGTAAACTCTGCCTTACGGGTATAATCGGCACGGCATACGTATACCGACAAATCAGCAGTACGCCCTATCAGCAAGGTATCAGTTACCATACCCACGGGGGCCGTATCCAGAATCACATAGTCAAAATTAGCTTTCAACGTTTCGATGGCTTTTTCCAAGCCGTCACGGGCCAATAATTCCGTTGGATTGGGAGGAACTGACCCGCCCGGAAGAATAAACAGATTCTCGTTTATATCGGAAGACTGTACTAAATCCATCAGATTCTTTGTCGGATTGGTCAGAAACTGGGTAATACCATGTTCCTTTTGGGAAATATTAAAAACCTTATTCAAGCCAGGCTTGCGAATATCAAGACCAACTATCACAACTTTTTTACCTAATAAAGAAAGACTGATGGCCAAATTGGATGATACGAAAGACTTACCTTCACCACTGACGGTAGAAGTCACCAGAATCACATTCTTGCCATTTTCAAGCATAAACTGAAGATTGGTACGTACATTACGGAATGTCTCGCTCATCAGGTTATTATGATTCTCAAATACAGCTATAGAACCGGACTTTTCATCCGCCAACGGGATATCGCCAATAACAGGAAGAGAAGTTAGTTTTTCAACATCAGCACGGCCCTCAATCTTGAATTTGGTCAAGCCAATCAGATAAATAATACCTACCGGAAATCCTACTCCTAATACCAAGGCGGCAAGATAGACCATCATCCTCTTAGGAGAAACCGGATTGTCGTCCGCTAACGCTTCATCAATAATCTTGGCATTATTTGCTGTAGCTGCCAAAGTGATGGCATTCTCTTCACGTTTTTGAAGTAACATCAAATAAAGACCGGCCTTAATTTCCTGCTGCCGGGCGATACTTACGAACTGGCGTTCCTGGGTCGGAGCGTCATTAATACGACGAGAATAGCGGTTCGCCTCACGGGCAAGGTCTTCTTTGGTTATCTGCAATCCTTTCAATGTAGCATCCAGCGTAGCCTGTACATTGCTCCGCATCGCACGGATACTAGTATCCAAATTTATGATCGTCGGATTATTCTCGGTTGATGTACGGAGCAAGCGCTTTCTTTCAACCAACATCTCATTATATCTGTCTATTGCACCAGCTGATGCCGCATCCTGTAATCCAATATTACTTGGCAAGACCTCATATTCATTACCTTGCATATAGCGTTGCAAATCCATCACCAAATTGATTTGAGTCTGGTTTTCCACACGTTTCTTTTCATATTCAGCATTACCGGTTAAGGCTATTTGCGCCTCACTGCTCAAATCTGTAATTCCGGCGCTACGTTTGAAGTTCTCCAAGTCTTGTTCGGTACTTCCAAGTTCCTTGGAAATAATGCCGATACGTTCGTCGATGAATTCTGCGGTTTTTTGGGCTACCTCATTCTTGTCATTATTGGCATTGATATTGTACATCTCAAGGAGTTTGTTGATGAAGTCCTTGCCACGCCGGGTATTTGAGTTCTTTAACGAAAGAACAGCTACAGAAGTAGTTTTTGATGTAGGGGCTATCGACAAAGATTTGATATATCCTTTGGCCACAGACATCGGCCGGTTTATAAAAGCTTTTATATGACGCTCCTTACTTTCCTCCTTAGCCTGATTGGTCGTCAATGTATCCTTGCTTTCAAAAAAGGCGACCGTCCCCTCATCGGTCGGAAAAACAGCAGGTAATTTATCGAATTGTTTCCGGTACTCTTTGTCTTTCACTGTTATCAACGCATCCATCCCACCATTAGGAAATAAAGTCATCTCCACTTCCATTGGTGCAGACAGTTTTTCCGCCTCCTGTGGAGTCAAGCTCACCACTACGGGCGAGGTACGGTAAAGTTCCCTATTAGGAAACTCATCTTCATCCTTATAAGTCACAAACAGTCCCAGATTATTGACCACTTCACGGGCAAGAGACTTTGATTTCAGCACCTCGATTTCATTGTCTACATTGTTCGACGAGGAAACGAAGCCGTCCAGTCCCATCTTTTCCAGTTCGGAGGACATGCTCGCACCACCGCCCTTCTTGTCATCCTTGATTAAGACTGTGGCGGTTATATCATAGACGGGAGTGGCCAAACGCAGGTAGCCCCATGCGCAGGCGATACAGATTATTATAGAAATCACAAACCAAGGCCAATGGATCAGGTAACGGAAAAGGATTTCCTGAATATTCACTTGCTCTTCCGGTTGCTCACCCCGGTCTCTTTTTTCCTCAATCATATCTATATTACTATTTGAAGATTGTTACTAATAAACTTGCCAATGATACCAAAATAGAAGTAGCGGAGAACCACAAGCTGGTACTGTTACCTATATCAGAGTTACGAGCTTTTGCTTTATTAGGAGTCACATAGACTATATCATTCTGCTGTAACCAATAATAAGGAGAAAGAATTGTTTCCGCCTTGTTTAAATCCAATGTCACAATTTCCTGTTTGCCATCAGCACCCTCACGAATCAGTTTCACATTGTCACGAACTCCCCAGACCGTCATGTCACCGGCCATGGCAAGAGCTTCCAACAAGTTGACTTTCTCATTGTTGATAGTAAATGTACCCGGACGGGCAACCTCACCTAATACAGAAATTTTATAGTTTACCATACGGACAGTAACTATCGGAGTCTCCTTTATGTAAGGTTTCAGTTTGTCTATTATCAGTTGTTCAGCTTCTCTTTTCGTCAATCCACCCACTTTCAATTCACCCAGAACAGGAAAATTGATCTTGCCTTCATTATCTACCAGATAAGGTTGTAAGACAGGCTGGGTAGTCAATTGGGTGCTGGCAGTAGCCGCATTAGCAGGAGTTGCCACCGTCAAGTTGAACGGAACTGCAAGTTCCGGACTAGTACATGAGACTACGATAGTAAGTAAGTCTTTAGGCATTATCTTGGCATCATATAAATTTTCCTGTTGATTGGTGTCCTTTACAACTCCCGCATCCTGCAAATAAGGTACTTTCTTATAGGACTGGCAGGAAGCAAACAGAAATACCGCTATCAGACAGGAAAACAAACTTCCATACAAGCTTCGTACATTCAAATGCGTGCGCAATGATTTATTCATATTAAATGATAATTTATTTATAGAATCTTTTGTTGATTATTCCCTATTTATTCTTTATCCAGTACTTCAAATCGCGGAGAATTTTTTGATTTGAACTCCGGAACTATTTTCTTCATCAACCGCACGGTATCCATGATCTTTACCGCACGCGACAACCTTTCAAACTCTGCATAAGTATCAAAAATATCAGCATATTCATACCGACGAACTTTGGCGATCATGATTTTCTTATTCTCTGTTGGGATCGTATTTTCTTTATCGCTCAACACCTCTTCATACAATTTTTCACCCGGACGTAATCCCGTAAATTCGATCTTTATGTCTTCACCCGGACGATAACCAGCCAATTCGATCATACGAGTCGCCAGATCAACAATCTTCACAGCTTTTCCCATCTCAAAGACAAAGATCTCATTACCCTCACCCATGGTAGCAGCCTCCATTACCAGACGGCAAGCTTCGGGAATGGTCATAAAGAAACGGATGATATCAGGATGAGTAACAGTGACAGGACCACCATTCTCTATCTGTTCTTTAAAACGAGGAATGACAGAACCGTTACTACCCAACACATTACCAAAACGGGTAGTGATGAATTTGGTATGACCTTTCACTTTTCCTTCACGGATAGCACATCCCAGACTTTGGACATAGATTTCAGCTAAACGCTTGGAACAGCCCATTACATTAGTAGGATTTACAGCTTTATCCGTAGACACCATAATCATCTTTTCAGCACCATATTCCACAGCCATATCAGCCACCTGACGAGAACCGGTCACATTGACAAGTACAGCCTCACAAGGATTTTCCTCCATCAAAGGCACATGTTTATAAGCAGCAGCGTGAAAAACAATTTGAGGATGATACGATTCGAATACCATACGAACACGTTCCTTCACACGCACATCACCAATCACCGGAACAAAATCTATAGTAGGATATTTTTTCTCAAACTCAAGACGGACATTATGCAAAGGTGTTTCTGCAGAGTCGAACATGATAAGTTTCTGAATTCCCATCTGCACTAATTGACGGCAAAGTTCACTACCAATACTGCCTGCCGCACCAGTCACCAACACCACTTTTCCCCTGAATTCTTCTGCAACCTGACGAAGGTTGATATTAATTTCGGCACGACCCAACAAATCCTCAATCTTAATAGGACGTACCCACTGATGAAAGTTTCCATCAGAATCCGCCTCACTGATAGTAGGAGCTATCAATGTCTTAAGTTCATTGTTTTTACAATATTCCAGAAGGCGTTTTTCTTCCAGGCGGGTATCTTCATAACGGGCAAACAGAATCCCCTTAATTCCGCGCTTCCGCATGATATAATCAACATCCGATTCATTTTCAAAGTAATAAACGGGAAGATCTGCCAATCGGCGTCGGCTGTTATTTTTACCATATACATAAAAACCGGTTACTTTATAATGTGCACTATCCCTAAGACGTAACTTCAAGGCTACACTCTCTTCATTAGTACCATAAATAAGAATACGTGTGTTCTTTTTATTCACCCAATCCAATAAAAAATCATAGACGATTATCAATGATACACGAAAGGTCGTCAAGATCACTAAAGTCAATAAACCATCAAATAGAAGATAGGATATTTTATAATTATATGGCAATTGGGTCTCATATATAACTCCAAAAGAAATAATGACCAAACAGGCTATTTTAAATAAAACGGCACACATGATACGCCAAAGTTCACGTGCCTGTGAGAAACGAATTGTATTACGATAAGTATGGAATAATAAAGAGCCCGCAACACTTGCCACCAAAGAAACGCAAGCAAACTTACAAAGCATCCAGTCGGTCATTGGAACATGCGCCATATAATGAATTACCGCATAAGCGACCAACGAACATAATACAGAAATTGCCGTGTCAATACCTAAAATAACCCAATAACTGAAATAATTTTTGCGGACATATTGCACTATGTCCTTCAATGTTTTTTCCATTATAGTATAAATGAATAAAATAATATTTCGAAATTTGATTTATCTGATTGATTATGATCAGTACAAGGACTATGACTACGATTTCCATGTTGGTGTAGCCCAACAAAGAATCCCTTCATCTTTCGATACGTACATACATTTCTACACTATATCTTTTGTAAAGATATAATTCATAATACTTTATGGATTTTTATTTTTGAGAGAGGTCATCGATAAATATATCCACTGTTTGGTTACCGATGTCAGATAGACTGCCTGCTATTTTACAGACTTTCATTACATTTTTGCAGTAAAATCCCCATACCCCTATAAAATAGATTGATTACTCAATCACGTAAATCCCCATTTTCAGATACCGGCTCTACACACCCAGCCGGTATATCTACACATGCACACCCTAACATTGTCAATCGAACAGCAACTTTCGATTTCCCATTCACATGTACTAATTCCCCTTCCAATCCTGCCAATGGTCCCTTGATTACCCGTATTTTCTCTCCCGGAGCCAATGGCGATGTACTCATGCTAATCGTCTCATCCGAGTAGTCGAGCATAAACTTAAATCGCAACATTTGTTGATCAGGAATAACAGCCGGAGTACTCTCCCCACGTAATACCATGTAACGGCTGATAGAAGATAAAGTCAGGACTTCTTTTTGTTCTTGCAGATCAACGTGAACGAAAATCATCATCGGAAGCAGTACCCGGTCGACAATTTTACGGCGGTCGCTCCATTGATGGACTTCTTGTTGAATTGGAAGGAAATTTTCGATCCCCATTTTCGTAAGCCGCTCACCCGTTTTTTTCTCGTGACAAATACGTACGATTGCCACCAACCAACGTTTTGAGCGCGCTACGCTGCTGCCAATCACATCTGTTGGCAGAAGATTTCGATCGTCATTTTTCTTAATGATCATGTATTTTTACCCCTCATTTTTCCATACCCCTTAGGCAATGGATTGAATTCGGTGACAAAGATAGATAAAATTATAAATAGTAAACAAGAAAAAACGCTTTCTTTTTTTACATACAAATAGAAATATACAGTTAAGACTATCTTGGACGTGAAAAATCCGCTATCACATTGGTTCTATTTTACCACCCATATTTTGTACAACATCCCTAAACAAATCAGGCGCGGAAATTCCGCGCCTGATTTCTATTCTTTCGATTTACTTACCACTTATAATTGATACCGAAGCTAAGCAATTCTTTCAACTGGAAGAAGCTGTCTCCTTCAGTCGGTTTCGAGCTATCGTCAAAACGGGTATGTATATAGAGCTTGGTAGAAAGATAACGGTTCAAAACGAAGTTGAATGTATTTTCCCATTCTACACGTGCCCAATGATAGTTGGTCAGATAATTGAGACGAGACTCTAAAGTTACTGCAGAGATGATGGTCCAGTTCAATGTAGATTGCAACTGGGAACCAAAGTCGTTTTTAGAGCATTTTCCTTTGTCTAAGCCAAACTTAGTTTCGTCTACTTCAGAATTACCGATATAACGCAAGTTATAAGTCAACGGCGCCATAAACACAGAAAGATTAAATTTCTTCTTACTCAATTTATAATCCATACCGACACTGACCGCCAAATCTGCCGGAGACATGAAAGATGAAACCAATTCTTCGCTGTTAGCTTTATATCCGTTGAAAAACTGTGTCTTAAACTCGGACGAAATGGTATAATACCAATTCTTGAAAGCTCTCAAACCTAATTTATTATACAAACGAAATTGGTCTGTATTGAACAGATATTTATGGTATTCATCTGACGGAGTGGAAGTCATACCTACTTTAGCTTCCAGCTGGTTCTCAAACAGCACCTTTTCATTGTCATTATAGTTGGCGAAAATCTGAAAAGTGGCTAATCCGGAGAAGTTACTTTCACCTCCCTTATACCAGTTATCCGAAAGGTGGTTCTGGCTAATCTGCAACGATCCGTTACCTCCGGTCACCCACCAGTTCGGCCGACTAATCTTCATATTGGCTTTCCCTACATTATAATCCATATTTTCCGGTTGAAACAGATGAATAACGTTTGCTTTGGGAGATATTTTCGGCTTCACATCGTGACGGAATACATCACGACTCATGATGCGGTCTTCTGTAGTGACAACCAAGTTCGGACGTTCCAAATAAAGATCCATCAATGCACTGTTCACTATTTTCTCGGCACGCTGGGTTTTGGTAAATGCCAGGGTATCATAAGGCAGAAGTTCCGCTGTCAGTTGAGGAGTGGTGTCCCATTGCATAGGCTTCCATTCCAATTTCGAATATTGTGCCATCGGAGCATAATAATATGCCAATGGTGTGAACAGACGAAAATAATCGGGATCAGACGGAATATAACGTGGCGGCACAGACAAATCATTCAAATAATCCAATTGCGCGACATACTTATTATATAAATAAGAAACGGTATCCAGTTTCGGAGTCGGCCCCGACATATTCAGTTTGAGCATCAAATATTTCTGAAGCTCCGCCGAAAGCGTATCTGCTTTCACGACTCTGGCTTTTGCCACAACTGTTGAAGATTTAACCGTTTTGGCAGGTTTAATCGCTTCAGGAGCAGGCTGCAGAGAGTCAGTCGGAAGTGGAGAGGGATCGACAGATTCCTGTGCAAAAAGCGATAACGATAAGATTGACAGAATAAACGCTGAACATAAAGTAGTAATTCTCATCATATTTGTCTATGGTTTAGAGTGCAAAGCTACATTATTTTGTTCAGAAATCATAGGATTCTTTTAAAATTGCATTTTTTAATAAAATTGTGGAGACGAAAGACTGTAATCTTCCTCTTTTTTTTATAATTTTGCGGTTTTTAAGTTCGTAAGAATACTACTAAGTAAACAATTATTAAAACAGTTATAGCTGTGGGAGAAACAAAGTATATTTTCGTCACCGGTGGTGTTGCCTCTTCTTTAGGAAAAGGGATCATCTCATCATCCATCGGTAAGTTGCTGCAAGCAAGAGGTTATAATGTAACCATCCAGAAGTTTGACCCGTATATCAACATCGACCCGGGAACATTGAATCCTTATGAGCACGGAGAGTGCTATGTAACCGTAGACGGACACGAAGCCGACCTCGACTTGGGACACTATGAGCGATTCCTGGGTATACAAACGACAAAGGCGAACAACATTACTACGGGACGTATCTACAAGAGCGTCATTGACAAGGAACGTCGTGGAGATTATCTGGGTAAAACGATCCAGGTGATTCCTCACATCACAGACGAGATCAAACGGAATGTAAAACTGCTTGGTAATAAATACAAGTTTGATTTTGTGATTACTGAAATCGGTGGTACGGTAGGTGACATCGAATCACTCCCCTACCTCGAAAGTATCCGTCAGTTGAAATGGGAACTCGGTAAGAACGCTCTTTGCGTACACTTGACCTATGTTCCTTATCTTGCTGCTGCCGGAGAATTGAAAACAAAACCGACGCAACATTCTGTAAAGGAACTCCAAAGTGTGGGTATTCAGCCGGATGTACTGGTACTGCGTGCCGAGCATCCGCTAAGTGACGGACTGCGTAAGAAAGTGGCACAATTCTGTAATGTAGACGATAAAGCCGTCGTGCAGTCTATCGACGCGGAAACAATTTACGAAGTACCTATCCTGATGCAGGCGCAAGGGCTGGACAGCACTATCCTCGAAAAGATGGGACTGCCGGTAGGAGAAACTCCGGGACTCGGCCCATGGCGTAAATTCCTGGAACGTCGTCACGCTGCAGAGACTAAAGAACCGATCAATATTGCACTGGTTGGAAAATACGATTTGCAGGACGCTTACAAGTCTATCCGTGAAGCTTTATCGCAAGCGGGTACTTACAATGACCGCAAAGTGGAAGTTCATTTCGTAAACAGCGAGAAACTGACAGATGAGAATGTAGCTGAAGCTTTGAAAGGTATGGCGGGCGTAATGATTGGTCCGGGATTCGGTCAACGGGGTATCGACGGCAAGTTTGTCGCTATCAAATATACACGTACACATGACATTCCGACTTTCGGTATTTGTCTGGGTATGCAATGTATTGCTATTGAGTTTGCACGCAACGTACTAGGATACGCAGATGCCAACTCACGTGAAATGGATGAAAAGACTCCGCACAACGTGATTGATATCATGGAAGAGCAGAAAGCAATCACCAATATGGGTGGTACGATGCGTCTGGGTGCTTACGAATGTGTATTGCAGAAAGGTTCGAAAGCATATCAGGCTTACGGACAGGAACATATTCAGGAACGTCACCGCCATCGCTATGAGTTCAACAATGATTATAAAGACCGATATGAAGCTGCCGGCATGAAATGTGTAGGTATCAACCCGGAATCGGATCTGGTAGAAATCGTTGAAATCCCGACTTTGAAATGGTTTGTCGGTACACAGTTCCATCCGGAATATGGCAGTACGGTACTGAACCCTCATCCGTTGTTCGTTGCATTTGTGAAAGCTGCCATCGAAAACGAAAAAGCAACGGTGAACGGCTAACGATACGTGGTAAACAACCGGTAGTTTGTAATTTATATAATTTGTAATTAAAATAAGAATGGATAAAAACACCATCACAGGTCTCGTTCTGATAGGTATATTATTGGTAGGATTCAGTTTTTTGAGCCGTCCAAGCGAGGAACAGATAGCTGCACAAAAAAAATACTACGATTCTATTGCCGTGGTACAGCAGCAGGAGGAAGCGTTGAAGGCTAAAACGGAAGCTGCACTGGCTAACAGTCAAAAAGAGGTGGCATCGGCTGCCGATTCTTCTGCTTTGTTTTTCAATGCCTTGCATGGAACCGACTCTAAAATCAGCATCCAGAATAATGTAGCGGAAATCACTTTCACAACCAAAGGCGGACGTGTCTATTCAGCCATGCTGAAAGATTATATGGCACAGGACAAAAAGACACCGATTATGTTGTTCGACGGTGACGATGCTTCGATGAACTTCAACTTCTACAACAAAGCAGGAGCCATCCAGACCAAAGATTATTTCTTTGAAGCTGTAAACAAGACGGATAGTAGTGTTACCATGCGTCTGGCTGCGGATAGCGCAAGCTATATCGATTTCATCTATACGCTGAAACCGGATAGCTACCTGATGAACTTTGAAATCAAAGCGACAGGCATGGAAAACAAGTTGGCAAGCACCAAGTATGTGGACATCGACTGGTCACAACGTGCCCGCCAACTGGAAAAAGGATTCACTTATGAGAATCGTCTGTCGGAACTGACTTATAAAGTAACAGGTGACAATGTGGACAACTTATCTGCTGCCAAAGATGACAGTCAGGATTTGCCGGGACGCATTGATTGGGTAGCTTTCAAGAATCAGTTCTTCTCGTCTGTATTTATTGCTGAACAGGATTTCGACAAGGTTTCCGTAAAGTCAAAAATGGAGCAGCAAGGAAGCGGATATATCAAAGATTATTCTGCTGAAATGAATACTTTCTTTGATCCGACAGGCAAAGAACCGACAGAGATGTATTTCTATTTCGGTCCGAACCACTTTAAGACGCTGAAAGCGCTGGATAAAGGCCGTGACGAGAAATGGGAGCTTCACAGACTGGTTTATCTGGGCTGGCCGCTGATTCGCTGGATTAACCAGTTTATCACGATCAACGTATTCGACTGGTTGTCCGGCTGGGGATTGAGCATGGGTATCGTTCTGTTGATTCTGACTATTATGGTGAAAGTGCTGGTTTATCCGGCTACCTGGAAAACGTACATGTCTTCTGCCAAGATGCGTGTATTGAAACCGAAAATTGATGAAATCAACAAGAAATATCCCAAGCAGGAAGATGCAATGAAGAAACAGCAGGAGGTGATGAGCCTTTACAGCCAATACGGGGTAAGTCCGATGGGTGGCTGTCTGCCGATGTTATTGCAGTTCCCTATCCTGATGGCTTTGTTTATGTTCGTGCCGAGTGCTATCGAACTGCGTCAACAGAGTTTCTTGTGGGCGGACGACCTTTCTACTTATGACGCTATCATCACATTCCCGTTCCATATCCCGTTCCTTGGCAATCACCTTAGCTTGTTCTGCTTGCTGATGACGTTGACAAACATCTTGAACACAAAGTACACAATGTCTATGCAGGATACCGGAGCGCAGCCACAAATGGCGGCTATGAAATGGATGATGTATCTGATGCCGATTATGTTCTTGTTCGTCTTGAACGATTATCCGTCAGGTTTGAACTATTACTACTTCGTGTCAACGCTGATTAGTGTGGGTACTATGATTCTGCTTCGTAGAACGACTGACGAAACTAAATTGTTGGCTATTCTTGAAGCGAAAAAGAAAGACCCGAAACAAATGAAAAAGACCGGATTTGCTGCTCGCCTGGAGGCGATGCAAAAGCAACAAGAGCAATTGCAGCAGCAAAGACAGAATAAAAAATAAGGAGTAATTCCTGAATCATATTCTAAGAAAGCCGGACATCCTATTTTGGTTGCCCGGCTTTCTTTCTCTAAAAAATAAAATAAGATGAAAACTAAATATTCTTATAAACAAATCTGGACAATCTCCTACCCTATCCTAATCAGTCTGATTATGGAACAGATGATTGGTATGACGGACACGGCCTTCCTGGGACGTGTGGGAGAAATCGAGCTGGGTGCTTCTGCTATCGCAGGGGTATACTATCTTGCTATCTTTATGATGGCATTCGGTTTCAGCATCGGCGCACAGATCTTAATCGCCCGCCGCAACGGAGAAGGAAACTACAAGGAAATCGGACCGATTTTCTATCAGGGCATTTATTTCCTGCTTGCCATGGCAGTGATTTTATTCACATTCTCCATCGTATTTTCACCATATATCTTAAAGAATATCATTTCGTCTCCTCACATTTACGATGCAGCCGAAAGTTATATTCACTGGCGTGTGTACGGGTTCTTCTTTTCTTTTGTCATGGTCATGTTCCGCGCCTTCTTTGTAGGTACGACACAAACCAAAACACTGACGCTGAACTCTATCGTAATGGTGCTTTCGAATGTGGTATTCAACTATATCCTGATCTTCGGTAAATTCGGTTTCCCGCAACTGGGAATTGCCGGCGCTGCCATCGGTTCGTCACTGGCCGAAATGGTATCGGTGATTTTCTTCATCATCTATACATGGAAACGAATTGACTGCAAGAAATATGCGTTGAACATATTGCCCAAATTCCATGGAAAAACACTGAAACGCATACTGAATGTTTCTGTGTGGACAATGATTCAGAATTTCGTTTCTTTGTCTACCTGGTTCATGTTCTTCCTGTTTGTGGAACATTTGGGAGAGCGGTCATTGGCGATTGCCAACATCATCCGCAACGTGTCGGGGATACCGTTTATGATTGCAATGGCATTTGCTTCCACCTGCGGTTCGCTGGTAAGTAACCTAATCGGTGCAGGCGAACAGGATTGTGTACGGGGAACTATCAAGCAACATATCCGTATCGGATATATCTTTGTATTGCCGATCCTGGTGTTTTTCTGCTTATTCCCGGATCTGATTCTGCGCATTTATACAGACATCCCGGATTTAAGAGCGGCATCCGTACCTTCACTGTGGGTACTATGCTCTGCCTATCTGGTACTGGTGCCTGCCAATGTGTATTTCCAATCGGTATCAGGAACAGGAAATACGCGGACTGCATTGGCTATGGAACTTTGTGTACTGGCTATCTATGTCACATACTCTGCATATTTCATCATGTATCTGCGAATGGATGTCGCATTTGCCTGGACGACAGAATGTGTGTACGGTACTTTTATACTGTTGTTCTGCTACTGGTATATGAAGAAAGGAAACTGGCAGAAAAAGAAGATTTAAATCCTTTTTTCACTATCTTCGCAAGAAAATAAACATTTTATAAAATATATGAGACAAGCTAATTTATTTATGATGTCGGCAGCAATGTTGTTAGCTGCCTGCGGAGGAACCAAAGACGCAGGCAAAACAGATCAGGTGCTTATCGAGAAATCGGATATTAAGATCGAAGGGAAGCGCATGACTCCCGAAGCACTTTGGGCTATGGGACGTATCGGCGGATTCGCCGTATCGCCCGACGGAAAGAAAATTGCGTATACGGTAGCGTATTACAGTGTACCGGAAAACAAGAGTAACCGCGAAGTTTTCGTAATGAACGCAGACGGAAGCGAAAACCAGCAAATCACTCATACCCCGTATCAGGAAAATGAAGTGACATGGATTAAAGGAGGCACCAAACTTGCATTCTTAAGTAATGACAACGGAAGCAGCCAGCTCTATGAAATGAACCCGGACGGTAGCGGACGCAAGCAATTGACCAACTACGACGGAGACATCGAAGGTTATTCCATTTCGCCGGATGGTAAAAAGCTGCTGTTTATTTCACAAGTAAAGACGAAAGAAAGCACTGCTGATAAATATCCGGACCTGCCGAAAGCCACAGGTATCATCGTGACCGACCTGATGTACAAACATTGGGATGAATGGGTGACGACAGCTCCACATCCTTTTGTTGCCGACTTCGACGGTAACGGTATTTCCAATATCGTGGATATCCTGAACGGAGAACCGTATGAAAGTCCGATGAAACCCTGGGGTGGCATTGAGCAACTTGCCTGGAATACAACTTCGGACAAAGTGGCTTACACTTGCCGTAAAAAGACAGGATTGGAATATGCGATTTCCACCAACTCCGATATTTACGTTTATGACCTGAACACCCAAAAAACGGAAAATATTACTGAAGAGAACAAAGGATATGATACCAATCCGCAATACTCTCCGGACGGCAAGTATATCGCCTGGCAGAGTATGGAACGTGACGGTTACGAAGCCGACTTAAACCGTCTGTTCATCATGAACCTGGAAACCGGAGAGAAACGTTTTGTGAGCAAAGCATTCGAATCGAATGTAGACGCTTTTGTCTGGGGAGCAGATGCAAAGATGATTTATTTCACCGGTGTATGGCACGGAGAATCGCAGATTTATGCGCTGGATTTGGCCAATGATTCGGTAAAGGCAATCACTTCAGGAATGTACGATTATGAAAGTGTATCTCTTTTCGGGGATAAACTGATCGCCAAACGTCATTCTATGAGCATGGGTGATGAGATTTATACAGTGGCACTGGATGGCTCTACTACTCAACTGACGCAGGAAAACAAGCAGATCTACGACCAGTTGGAAATGGGTAAAGTGGAAGGTCGCTGGATGAAAACAACAGATGGCAAACAGATGTTGACATGGGTAATCTATCCCCCGCAGTTTGATCCGAACAAGAAATATCCGACTTTGCTGTTCTGTGAAGGAGGTCCGCAAAGTCCGGTAAGCCAGTTCTGGTCTTATCGCTGGAATTTCCAGATTATGGCAGCCAATGATTATATCATTGTTGCTCCGAATCGTCGCGGCTTGCCGGGATTTGGCGTGGAATGGAACGAACAGATCAGTGGTGACTACGGTGGCCAGTGTATGAAAGATTATTTCACTGCTATCGATGAAATGGCAAAAGAGCCGTATGTAGACAAAGATCGCTTGGGATGTGTAGGTGCCAGCTTCGGAGGATTCTCTGTATACTGGTTGGCGGGACATCATGACAAACGATTCAAAGCCTTCATCGCCCACGACGGTATCTTCAATATGGAAATGCAATATCTGGAAACTGAAGAAAAATGGTTTGCCAACTGGGATATGGGAGGCGCATACTGGGAAAAACAAAACCCGGTGGCACAACGTACGTTTGCCAACTCTCCTCACCTATTCGTGGAGAAATGGGATACGCCTATCCTCTGTATTCATGGAGAAAAAGACTACCGTATTCTGGCTAATCAGGCAATGGCTGCTTTCGATGCTGCCGTGATGCGTGGTGTTCCTGCAGAGTTGCTGATTTATCCGGATGAAAACCACTGGGTATTGAAACCGCAGAATGGAGTTTTATGGCAACGCACATTCTTTGAATGGTTGGATAAATGGGTGAAGAAAGCTCCATCTAAGTAAAATTTTAAAGCACGGATTATACGAATCTCACGGTCATTTGATTCACTAAAACTGCATATTTCATATAATCTGTGCTTAACGACTTTCCAATAAAGTAAAATAAAAGAAGGCTCTGTTCTCAATCTACTTGAGTTCAGAGCCTTCTCCATTGCATCCATCATAAATCGGCTAAATCTTACTCCGAATAAATATTTTCAATTTCTACAATATACATCTTGTGGAAACCACCATGAGCACCACCGTACCACTTTTCCAATGATTCCTTATCCAGAAAACATTCCGGTTTGATACCGTCAGCATAAAGCTTCTTACACTCCAGGCTCAATCGTGCCTGCTCGAACAACACATTGCCATTTTCTGTAAACACTGGCTTCAATCCGGTCTCTTTTACTTTATCTATATTACGTCCCGACTTAGAACCACAAATAGCGTGAATCTTCTTATTTTCTGCCCCTAAGAAAGAAAGAGTCAGGTGATCGTTCTTCTCTACAAATTCATACGTATACCGTTCGGGACGGATAAAAACGAAAGCAACAGGCTTGTTCCACAGCCAACCGATGCCACCCCAACTTGCTGTCATCGTGTTAAACTTCTCTTTTGTTCCGGCCGTAACCAGCATCCACTCTTTTCCAATCGCTTCGAAAAAGTTTTCTTTCAGATCTTTTACTTCTAATTTCTTCATCTCTTTATTCGTAAATATGTATTCATAATTAGTTTATATAATAATTTAGGCACGGATTACACAGATTAACACGGTTACTTTGCAACAATAACAACACTAAAAACCGTGAAATCCGTACCTAGAAAAATAACGATTAATTCATGGCAGGTACTTATCTAATTATTTCTGTTTTTTCAATTTTACAATCTCTCCCAAATAGGGAATCTCCACAGGAATCTTCCGTTTCTTTGCTTCTGCTGCAAAAACCTTTGGAGGATCGTGCAAAGGCTCGTCAGACAAGTCGAATGTGCCATAATGCATGGGAATGGTAAGACCTGCATTCATTTCTTCGGCAGCAGTCAAGGATTCGTATGGCGATATATGGTTGGGACGCATAAACCAGCGAGGTTTGTATGCACCGATGCCCAACAAAGCATAATCCGGTGCTCCGAACATGTCGGGAATCTCACGAAAATGGCTGGAATAACCCGTATCACCACTATAATAAAGAGAAATCCCATTTCCTTGCAGCATAAAAGCTCCCCACAGTCGCTGACCGCCATCGCGTACGGAACGTTTGCTCCAGTGTTGTGCCGGCAGAAACGTGATCTTCAATCCTTCATCTTCCATTTGTTGATACCATCCGGCTTCAATCACTTTCATTTCAGGGAACCATCCCTGAATCAGTTCACCGGTTCCCAAGCCGCAGAAAAGTTTCATTTGCGGGTTGTTCTTCAGTAAGCGGGCTATACTCTGTTTATCCAAATGGTCGAAATGGTCATGACTGACAAGTAGATAATCAATCTCCGTAAATATATCAGGATTAGCAGGAAATTCGCTCTGTCTTTTCACAAAAGGAATACTGCCGAACACCGGATCGAACATGATTCGCTTACCTGCTAATTGAAGAAAGAAAGAATTATGTCCGAGCCATATCAGAGAATCTCCTACCATCGCATCCAATGAGCGAAGATAACAAACTTTCGGGTCCCATTTCACCGTCTTCTTCTCTTTGCGTTGGGGATTGGGCGAAAGACGCCATTTCAACACGCTGCCCATCCCCGGACGGAAGCGATGCTGCCTGTTAAAAAAACGTCCGCGCACCATCGGATTTCCTCTCCAATAAGGATTGACTGTCGCTAAACGTTCGTTTCTCCTAAAACATATATGTTCACCCATTTTATTTCCTGAATACGTATTTACAAACTTACTAAAAAATCTCGATTTACGATGAATAAGGGAAAACAAAAAATGTACCCCGGACACACTATCGGGGTACATTTACTTATAAAAGAATAAATATTATCCTTTTTTAATAGAATGAGGCTTAGTTAACAGCAGTGCAGCCCATACAGAGGCAGTTGCCAGCCAAGAGCAGAAAGATTGATAACCATAATGACCGCACCCAATATCCATAAAATCAGTAACGACCATTTCAAACCTGTTCCCATTGGTGACCAATGGAATAGCTGGCGCAAGATGGTATACAAAAAAGCTCCTAATGGAATACCAATGAGGGCAACTCCGGCAATCGTACCTAATAATGTCATCATAGGAGAGACGGAAGCAACCGGCATCCAGTCGATGGCAGGCAACAATTCATAAAGTAAAGCTCCTCCACTGACTGCCACGGCAATTGCCGCAAATACCAACGCTACCAATACGACAGCCAATACGAACAAGACAGGACAACAAAGAATGACAAGAGCTACCAGAAATATCTTAAAGAGAACGGCAGCAATGGAAACAAATACATCGCCTATCTTTTGAAGAAAGGTACGAGGTTTACCGGAGTTCACATAATTATTAACCCCATCTGCTACCCGTTCGAAGCCGTCTGTCACTGTTTTGCCAATATTCTCAATGGTTACCGCTTCTCCACGCATACTCAACTTTTCTGCGGCCGTACGGGCTTCCGGAATAACGAGCCATCCGATAATATAAAGGATAATCATCGGACAATAAGGCACAAACACCAGAATAATCATCAGGATACGCACCAATGTGATGTCCCAACCGAAGTAAGCTGCCACTCCTGCTGCCACACCACCCAACAATTTATTATCCGGATCACGGAACCAGCGACGCTGGGCAGAGGTTTGCGTATTACTTTGATTAGCGGACGATGCTTGTTCCGTTCTTTTCTGTGAATCTGTATCCTCGTCAGCAATGCCAAAATCTTCCGGTTTGCCTACGCGGGCGATAATTTCTTCTACATCCGAAACTGTGATGACCTGTTTTCCTTCAGTTACTTTCTCGGCAAACAGTTCGGCAATACGCATCTCAATATCGTCTACGATCTCTTCCGCACCCTCCTGTTTACGAAAGTAATGTTTCAAATTAGACAGATAATTGTCTAACAGTCGGTAGGCATCGTCATCTATATGATAAACTATTCCTCCTAAATTTATGGTCAATGTCTTTTTCATTTTTATTTCTTCTTTTTCGGATTATCTATTGGCTATATGATTCACTGTGTCGTTAAGTTCTTTCCAGGAAATTTCCAGTTCTCCCAAAAAGGTTTCTCCTTGTTCAGTGAGTTTATAGTATTTGCGGGGAGGTCCCTGGGTAGATTCCACCCACTCATAACTTAACAGGTCGTCATTTTTCAGACGGGTCAGCAACGGATACAAGGTGCCTTCCACTACAATCAGCTGGGCTTCTTTCAATTTCTGAATAATATCAGAAGCATAGGCAGGCTCTTTGTGCAGCAAAAGCATGATGCAATATTCAAGCATGCCTTTCCTCATCTGTGATTTTACATTGTCTACTTTCATTATTCACTTCTTTTAGATGGCACAAATATATGCATTACTTAAGTACCTTGCATTACAAAGTACTATAAATTAATAATAATTAAAACATTAGAGAGTGCTTACCTTATTATAAAAAGAAATAATGGCTATATTTGTGCCCGTTAAACCATAAAATAGAAAGTACGTATGTTTACAATTCGAAAAGCAACGGTAGCCGATTGCGAGCTTATTCATACGATGGCAAAGGAGGTATTCCCCGCCACCTACAAGGATATTTTATCTCCTGAACAACTGGATTATATGATGGACTGGATGTATGCTCCTTCCAATGTGCGCAAGCAAATGGAGGAAGAAAGGCATGTGTATTCCATCGCCTATAAAGAGAATGAGCCATGCGGATACGTCTCTGTGCAGCAACAGGAAAAAGATGTATTCCATCTTCAGAAAATCTATGTTCTCCCCCGCTTTCAGGGTACGCATTGCGGCAGTTTCTTATTTAAGGAAGCAATCAAATGCATCAAGGAGATACACCCAGAACCTTGTCTGATGGAACTCAACGTGAATCGTAACAATAAAGCCTTGCAGTTTTACGAATACATGGGAATGAGAAAGTTACGGGAAGGTGATTTCCCGATTGGCAATGGGTATTATATGAATGATTATATTATGGGATTGGATATTTAATAAACCAAAATGCCCCGGAACAAGTATCGTGAATGTTCCGGGGCATTTTGTTATTTAGTCAATGACGGGATTCTATTTCGCTACGCGTTCCAGCCATTTTACCATTGAAAGCATTACAATCATAGAAGCACCTGTTGCGCCTACAAATACTAACCAGCAAGCCCAAATAGGAACAGTGGTATAAAGAATACCACCGATAAACAGCAGTGAATTACCCACAGCTGTTGCAGCCAACCAGCAACCTTGCATTAATCCCTGCAAATGAGGAGGAGCCACCTTAGATACAAACGATAATCCCAGAGGAGAAATGAACAATTCGGCAACTGTAAGGATGAAATACAGACCGATCATAATCCACGGAGTCACACGAATAGCATTTATTTCAGCAGCACTCATAGTACCCAACACCTCTTTCGAAGGCAATGTAAAGGAGAATACCATCAAGAATACATACGCTAATGCGGCAATACCCATACCGATGGCAATCTTCATCGGGGTAGAAGGTTCTTTACCATTCTTTTTCATTGAGCCGAACATCCACATGATAAATGGAGTCAGGAATACAACGAAGAACGGATTAACGCTCTGGAATATTTCAGCTCCCTTGATCTGCGTAAAACCTAAGTCGATATTAATCACACTCAAATCCACATAGTCACGGGCAAAATAAGTCAAAGAATAACCATTCTGGTGGAAAGATAACCAGAAGAAAATAACAACACCGAATACTGCAAACAAAGCATAGATACGTTGTTTGATTTCAGTAGCGCTCATTTGGATTTCTTCCTTATTCACAGTCGCAGTGCCTTTACTGGTTTCCAATTTAGTCGCAGGATCCGGGAAACGCTTCTTATTTGCCATATAAATAATCAGCGAAACAAGCATAGCACCAATAGCAGCCATAAAAGCATACTGAAAACCACGGTTAAACACATCAAGGTAGTTATTAACAAACATACCCATATCTGTTACAGGAGTCCCGTCAAGAACAACACTCTTAGCCAAAGTTGTCAGATTCTCCATTGCTTGTGGAGCCATATCATTTCCTTTTTCTAAATATTGATGGCACAATTCAGGTAAAGTGGCATCATAATCAAAGTTGTTCACCTTCAGCCACCAGTTACGCACACCAATAGCAATAAACGGTGCAAAAACAGCTCCAATATTGATAAACATATAAAATATCTGGAAACCGGCATCACGTAGGTTTGAATATTTAGGGTCATCGTACATCTGACCTACCAAAGCCTGCAGATTTCCTTTAAATAAACCATTACCAAAAGCAATCACCAAAAGTCCGAAACAGGTTAATCCCAAGTAAAGAGCCATACTAGGAACAGGGGTCGGAGTAGGAATGGCAATAATCAAATAACCGATAGCCATTAATATCAGCCCTACTAAAATAGTGCCTTTGAAATTTTTCGTCTTATCAGCAATAACACCTCCCGCCAAAGCTAAAATATAAATGGAAGCATAGAACGCGGAATAAATGTATCCGGTAGTTGTCTCGGACAATCCAAATTTCGCTGAAATAAACAATGTCAAAATCGCCATCATAATATAGAAGCCAAAACGCTCTCCCATATTAGCTAAAGCTGCAGCAATCAGACCTTTAGGGTGTTTACTGAACATAGATATAAGTTTTTAGAATTAATAAATGATTGATTTAAATAAATATTTCTTGCAAATATATACTTTTTCTTGAGTTTTTGCACAATGATTTGTTAAACTACTCCTCAAATAAACGACAAATTTCTGCCTTGGATTCACGAATCAAATCTTCCGGAGCTATTTTTATCTGAAGTCCCCGCACACCGGCACTTACATAAATATACGGAAACTCCCGGCTGGTTTCATGGATATAAGTAGGAAAATGTTTCTTCATGCCGATAGGCGAACACCCTCCCCGGATATATCCGGTAAGTGGCAGAAGTTCTTTTACGGGAATCAAATCGCACTTCTTATTACCCGAAGCTTTAGCTGCCAGTTTCAAGTCAACTTCATGTTCTCCCGGAATGACACAGACAAAATATCCGCTTTTATCGCCATGCAGGACAAGAGTCTTAAACACTTGCTCTATGTTTTCTCCTAAATCTGCTGCTACATGAACAGCACTTAAGTCGTTTTCATCCACTTCGTAGGGAATCAGTTCATAGGCTATCTTAGCCTTATCTAACAGCCGTGCGGCATTTGTTTTATTGATTTTCATTTTCGTTGTATTTATACTTTCTATATCTGATAAATAAAGAATTAACGGGAGACAAAGTCCTCTATGACTTTTATTAAGGCACGGATTACACGGCTCTAATTAAATAAAAACCATGTAATCCGCGCCTTAATTAATATGATTAGAGATAGTTGACTTTATTGGGGGAACGCCCTCACTCTATGCTTCAAATTAGAGCCCCAGCTCTTCGCGAAGAAACTTAGGTGTATATCCCTTAGGGCTCTTCGCAACCTCTTCCGGTGTTCCGTAACTAAGGAGTTCTCCCCCGCCCTTACCCCCTTCAGGGCCCATATCGATAATATAATCCGCCATTTTAATCACATCCAGATTGTGTTCGATGACGATAACCGTATTCCCTTTATCCACAAGCTTATTCAGTACTCCCATCAGTACACGGATATCTTCAAAATGAAGTCCGGTAGTCGGTTCATCAAGGATGTAAAGGGTCTTGCCTGTATCTCTTTTCGACAGTTCCGTTGCCAGTTTCACACGCTGGCTTTCTCCACCGGAAAGAGTGGTAGAAGATTGTCCCAACTTTATATATCCGAGTCCGACATCCTGCAATACTTTTATCTTATTCAAGATTTGCGGAACGTTTTCAAAGAATTCTACGGCACGGTTGATTGTCATATCCAATACATCGGCAATCGACTTTCCTTTGAAACGTACTTCCAGTGTTTCCCGGTTATAACGTTTGCCGTGACATACTTCACAAGGCACATATACATCAGGAAGGAAATTCATTTCAATTGTCTTATAACCATTTCCCGTACATGCTTCACAACGTCCGCCTGAAACATTAAAGGAGAAACGTCCCGGTTTGTAACCGCGAATCTTAGCTTCCGGAAGACCTACAAACAGATTACGAATATCAGAAAACACGCCAGTATAGGTAGCTGGATTGGAACGTGGCGTACGTCCCAAAGGTGATTGATCGACATTCACTACCTTATCGATGTTTTCCAATCCTTCAATCGAATCGTATTCCAAAGGATCCTGCAAAGAACGGTAGAACTTCTGCGACAGAATCGGTTGCAGAGTTTCATTAATCAAAGTAGATTTTCCGCTTCCCGATACACCTGTCACGCAAATTAGTTTACCTAACGGAAACTCTACATCAACATTCTTCAGGTTATTCCCTTTTGCTCCTTTCAGCCAGATAGATTTCCCGTTTCCTTTTCTACGCTTGGCGGGGATTTCTATCTTCATCTTTCCATTCAGGTATTGCGAAGTCATCGTATCGGTCTTGAGCATCTCCTGGGGAGTTCCTGCAAAAACAACCTCTCCACCGAGACGTCCGGCTTTTGGTCCCATATCGATGACATAGTCAGCAGCCAGCATCATATCCTTATCATGTTCCACCACAATCACGGAGTTTCCCATGTCACGGAGTTCTTTCAAGGAGTTGATAAGACGTAAATTATCACGCTGATGCAGACCGATACTCGGCTCGTCGAGAATATAAAGCACATTCACCAATTGAGAACCAATTTGTGTAGCCAAACGGATACGCTGGCTCTCACCACCGGAAAGGCTGACAGAACTACGGTTCAACGCCAGATAATCCAAACCGACATCCAGCAGGAACTTCAAACGTGTACGAATCTCTTTCAGAATCTCCACTGATATTTTCTTCTGCTTATCGGAAAGGAACTCATCTACCTTCATCAACCAGTCATACAGCTCGTTGATGTCCATGTTTGCCAATTCATTAATATTCTTATCGTGGATGCGGAAATGCAGAGCTTCCTTATTCAGGCGAGCCCCTTTACATTCAGGACAAACCGTTGTTTTGGCAAATTGTTCCGCCCATTTCTGCGCTGTCGCAGAAGCATCTTTCTCCTGCAACATCTGAATATACTTCACCACTCCTTCATAGGTAACAAAGTAATCGGATGAAGTGCCGATCAGCGAACTCTTGATTTTAATCCGTTCGTCAGAGCCATACAACACTTCATCAATCGCATCGTCCGGCAACTCCTTAACCGGTGTTTTCAACGTTACATCGTACTTCTCAAGCAAAGCACCGATTTGCCAGAAAATCATCGCATTCTTATATTTTCCCAAAGGAGCTATCGCACCTTCGTAAATGGAAAGTTCACGATCGGGAATCACTTTGTCCACGTCAATCTGATTGACTACTCCCAACCCTTTACACTTCGGACACGCTCCTTGCGGTGAATTGAATGAGAAATTATGCGGAGCCGGTTCACGATAAGACAACCCGGTGACAGGACACATGAGTCGCTTACTATAATGCCGGATACTTTCGGACTGGGCATCCAAAATCATCATCAGCCCGTCTCCCTGACGCATGGCAGTTGCCACACTCTGTTTCAGGCGCCGGTCGTCTTTCTCTGCAACCACTAATTTATCGATAACCACTTCTACATCGTGGTTCTTATAACGGTCGAGCTTCATACCATGCGTGATTTCACGCACTTCTCCGTCTACTCGTACATATAAATATCCTTTTTTACGTATCTGTTCAAAAAGTTCTCTATAATGTCCTTTACGTGAACGCACCAATGGCGCCAGCAGATATATTTTCTTTCCTTTATAATCTTTCAGAATCAAATCCAGAATCTGCTCTTCGGTGTATTTCACCATTTCTTCCCCCGACAGATACGAATAAGCGATTCCCGCACGGGCATACAACAAACGGAGATAATCGTAGATCTCGGTAGTTGTTCCTACGGTAGAACGGGGATTTTTATTCGTTGTTTTCTGTTCAATGGAGATAACCGGGCTCAAGCCTGTTATTTTATCGACATCCGGACGTTCCAGATTGCCCAGGAAATTGCGGGCATAGGCTGAAAAAGTTTCGATATAGCGGCGCTGTCCTTCGGCAAAAATCGTATCGAAGGCTAAAGAAGATTTTCCACTACCACTCAATCCGGTGATAACAGTCAAGCTGTTACGGGGAATCTCGGCATCAATGTCCTTCAAATTGTGCACGCGCGCACCGTACACATTAATATATTCTGTTTCCTGCATATTCATATCCTTCCATAAATGTTGCAAAATTAATGTTTCCGCCCGAAATATGCTCCTAAAAAAGCACAATATTATTTTCTTAACTCAAATCTTATGAAGATATAGGGCATTATTTGTACCTTTGTTCCTTGATTTCAAGAACCAATAGTTATAATTTGATGAAACCGATAAACCGAATATTCTTATTTCTGCTTTTTATAAGCGTTTCATACGCTATCAGTTATGCACAGGAAAACCAATCTTATTTCTTGCATACCATCGAAAAAGGACAAAGCTTATACTCCATTTCCAAGATGTATAATGTCACTACGTCAGACATCATACGTCTGAATCCTGGTTGTGACGAAAAGATCTACGCCGGACAAACTATCAAAATTCCTACCGGGAAAGAAAGCCAGAAGGGAGAAACATTCCATACGATCCAAGCCGGAGAAACATTGTACAAACTGACAACGATGTATAATGTGTCCGCCAAAGATATTTGTGAAGCAAACCCAGGTTTGAGTGCCGAGAATTTCCGTATCGGACAAGTTATTCTGATTCCGCAGAAAAAAGAAGAACAAACTGACGCCGTAGTTCAAACGCCTACTGAACAATCGACTATTCAAGGTCCTGTCGTTCCGAGATGCAAAGATATGCATAAGGTAAAGCGCAAAGAGACTATATTCAGCGTGAGCCGTGAATACGGAATCAGCGAGCAGGAGTTGATTGACGCTAACCCGGAACTGAAAAAGGGCATGAAAAAGGGACAATTCCTTTGCATCCCCTACCCGGCAGCAACCACCGTACAACCTACACAGAAGGAAGATCCATACGCTGTTCCTCCCAGCAATAGCGAGCTTTTCCGCAAAAATAAGGAGACTCCCCAAAAGCTGTCTACTATTAAGGCTGCCTTGTTGTTGCCTTTCCAGGAAGACAAACGCATGGTGGAATATTACGAAGGTTTCCTGATGGCAGTAGACAGTCTGAAACGTACGGGCGTTTCTCTTGATTTATATGTATATGACAGTGGAAAAGACATTTCTACATTAAATACGATTCTTGCCAAAAACGAGATGAAGAGTATGAATATCATCATCGGTCCGATGCATCAGAATCAAATAAAACCATTGTCAGACTTCGCGGAGAAGAACGATATACGCCTGGTGATCCCTTTCTCTCAAAAAGGAGAAGAGGTATTCAAAAATCCTGCTATTTATCAGATTAATACGCCTCAATCTTATTTATATTCAGAGGTTTATGAGCATTTCACCCGCCAATTCCCTAATGCGAACGTTATTTTCATCGAACCGTCGAGTGCTGACAAGGAGAAAGCAGAATTTATCAGCGGCTTGAAACAAGAGTTGAAGAGCAAAGGAATTCCTATGAGAACCGTCAGCGAAAGCGCAACTAAAGAAACATTGAAAGCAACACTTCGCAGTGATAAAGAAAACATTTTTATCCCGACATCGGGCAGTAATGTTTTACTGATTAAGGTACTTCCTCAACTAACGTTGTTAGTCAGAGAGAATCCTGCAGAAAAAATTCACCTGTTCGGCTACCCGGAATGGCAGACTTACACCAGAGATCATCTGGAAAATTTCTTTGAGTTGGATGTATATTTCTACTCTTCATTCTATACGAATACATTGTTCCCGGCAGCCGTGCAATTCACCAACGCTTATCATAAATGGTATAGTAAAGATTTGGCAAGCAAATACCCCAATTACGCAATGCTTGGCTTCGACACCGGTTTCTTCTTCTTGAAGGGATTATCGCTCTATGGCTCGGAATTGGAAAACAATCTGCCTAAGATGAACCTGACGCCAATCCAGACAGGATTCAAATTCCAGCGCGTGAACAACTGGGGAGGATTTATTAATAAAAAAGTGTTCTTCATACGTTTCACTAAGAATTTTGAATTAGTAAAACTTGACTTCGAATAATACGAAAATGATAAAGATAAAACCATTTTTGATTGCAACACTCCTACTTACGGGATTTGCTCTTCCTGCCACTGCCCAAATTGGAGAAGCACGCAGCAATTTATCAGTAGGTGTCAATGGAGGTGTCAACTTAAACAGTGTTTCTTTCACTCCCAGCATCAAGCAAAATAGCTTGATGGGAATTACCGGAGGGTTGACGGCACGTTATATATCCGAGAAGTATTTTGCCATGATTTGCGGTGCACAAGTCGAATTGAATGTATCACAAAGGGGTTGGGACCAATTGTTTGAAACGGTATCATTGGACGATAACGGATATGAAGTCACCTCGAAGGATCCGAGCAAAACTTATACCCGCAAAATGACCTATATTGATATTCCTTTTCTAGCCCATCTTGCTTTCGGACGAGACAGAGGATTACAATTCTTTGTCCATGCAGGTCCTCAAATCAGCTTTCTGATAAGCGAATCGGAAACAATAAAAGGTATTGATATGAACACCTTATCCAATACACAGAAAGCCGTATACGGAGTTAAGATTCAGAATAAATTCGACTACGGTATTGCCGGTGGCGGCGGTGTAGAACTCCGAACAAAGAAAGCCGGTAGCTTCATCGTTGAAGGCCGTTACTACTTTGCGCTGTCTGACTTTTATAGCACCACAAAGAAAGACTATTTCGCCCGTGCAGCGCATGGAACAATTACCATAAAGCTCACGTACCTATTTGACTTGAAGAAATAAAATCCTCTCCCTCCTCCCTTTCGAGAGAAGGAGCTTGAATATCTACAAAGCATCGCTTTAGGGATACTCTTTAAATAAATAAGGCAACTAACTCGCAATGAATTAGTTGCCTTATTTGTATCTTTAAAGCAGGGATATTCAGTAAATGCCCCGTTTTAGAGATGCTAAAGCATAGCTTTAGAGAGCAAAAAGCACCGCTTTAACTCTTATAAAGCGATGCTTTTCATTAATCATATTAACGAATTACCCAGATATAGGGAAAAGTCTTATCTCAATCTATCTGCAGCCTTTACCATCACCTCATCGCGTCCAATAGCACGAACAGCCAATATATTCAGAATGATGGAAATAAGTGGTAAACACAATGCCCAGCCTATCCGGAACATATTTGCATCATTCTTCAACGCAAAATAAAAAGCGAGGGCAGCAATGTAATAACCGACCAACAACAAGCTATTGAAAATCGTCATGCGAATCTGCAACATACGGTTCTTATATAAAAAAATGGTAGCCACGGCAACGATAGTACTAAGCATCAGAATCCCGAATAAACCCCATGTAGACTGAAAAGCGTCGTTTATTTCCAATCCTAATGCCTTAAAAGGATGTTCGCCCATTGTATCAATGAAGTAACCTATCGGCATACACATAGCTGTAATCAGCAATCCTGCAACAATCAATAAATAAACAGTTTGAATTCGTTGAATCATAAGTATTCTAAATAGTAGTTGAGTTAAACAATAATAGCCAAGCAATAAGGAGTAGGGATAATCATCCCACTTACTACTTGACTATCAAATTCTTCGTCAGAAAATAAATTACTGAAGTTTTTCTTTCTCCTTAGCCGGATTTCTATAATATATTTTCCCTTCGATGTATTCTTGCGTAGCAATCAAGTCCGGTTTCGGCAATTTCTCATAATAACGAGAAATTTCGATTTGCTCTCTATTTTCAAACACTTCTTCCAAGTTGTCATTGTAAGAGGCAAACTCTGCCAATTTCTTTGAAAGATCGTTTTTGATTTCTACACTGATCTGATTAGCACGCTTGCCAATAATGGCAACAGTTTCATAAACATTACCTGTATCAGCACAGAGTTCCATCATGTCACGGGTTACTGTTGTAGCAGGAGCATTCGTTTTTTTGTAGTCCATAAATCTATTTAAATTTAGTCTTTAATTACTTTCTGTGATTCATTGAATATTTTCTCGGCTTCTTTCAAATATTTACTTTCAGGAAATTCATTCTTGAAAGCATAATATTCGTCCACTGTTTCGCGATAACGATCCATCTTCTTGTCTTCTACACTATAGATAGCCATTTCGTGTCTTGCACGCAGAATCAAGATAGAAAGTTCTTCACGATAGTCAGTATAAGGATAATCTTTCAGTGCATTTTGAGCTGTGATTACACAAGACTCATAGTTATTGCCTAAATAATTACCCAGATTATAATATAATCTTGCAGAATAAAGTTCTTTCAAAACCAGCTTATCCTGCAAAGCAAAAATCATATCCTGTGCTTCCTGCTTCTTTGTGCTGTTCGGGAAATACTCCATGAACATCTGCAACTGCTGGATAGCCTGATAAGTGCTTGATTGATCCAAACGTGGTTCCGGGGTATCCAGGAATAAAGCTTTACCTGCATGAAAACGTGCCAGTTCGGTAAAAGTGCCACGGGGATACGTATTGAAATAGGTGATAAATGTCTGGGCAGCTGTCTGATAATCTTTCTGATTATAATAACTCATTCCCAACATATACAAAGACTCTTCCGCTTTATCGGTTCCTTTCAGAATGGTTATCAACTCATTCAGCAACGTAGCTGAACGATTATACTGTCCCTTCGCAAAATAGTTTTTAGCGGCTTCGTACTTGTATTCGTAATCGGTGCTTTTCAGCAATTTATTGTACTCTCCACATGATGTCAGAGTAGCCGCCGCAAGCAAAGTTATAATGATATTTTTCTTCATCCTATTTAAAAATAATGCGCAAAGTTACTTATTCGCTGGGAATTTAGCAATTAATCTGTGTTTTTTAATACATAAAAGGCGTTAAACATCGACAAAAGGAGAGAAAATGACGTCGAATTGCAAACGCCAAACTGTAAACGGCAGGTAATAAACGAATCACACAGAAATCATGATTGACATAAACCTGACGAACAAACGTCAGATTCCTTGTTATAAGACAGAAAAAAACTTGTTATAAGGCAGAAAAAAAATAGTGACGGTATATGCCCGGGATAGTGACGGTATCGGTGAAGTATACCGTCACTATCCACATCGGATAGCGTCACTATTTTTTATAGCAAAAAAACGGCAAACAAATGTGTTATCCCATTCAAAGACAACGCAGCTATTTACCGTTCCCTGTTTATCGTTTACTGCTATATCTACAGCTTATACAAATCACTTGCAGCCAGCAGATCGACTTTCTTTTCTTTCAGTACCTCGATACATTTATCCAGATTGCTGGGGCGAATTACCACATTTGCAATATTGTTATTGGCAAACGAATACATATATTCAATAAATACACCCTCGTCTGATAAATATCCCAGCACTTTTGCCAAAGCACCCGGTATATTGGGACAGCTTATACCTACTACATCAGTCACATTCACTGCAAAATGATTATCTTTTAAAGCTTTGTATGCTTTATCCGGATCAGATACTATTCCACGCAAAATACCAAAATCAGCATTTTCGGCAATGCACAAAGCAGAAAGATTGATATTTTCTTTCGCCAGCACTTCAGTCACTTCCGTCAAACGGCCTGACTTATTTTCCAAAAAGATAGAAAGTTGTTTTGCTACCATATTTATTAAAGTATTAAGTAATAAGTAATAAGTATTAAGTAACAAGCATTAGGTATTAGGCAACAAGTATTACCGTAGTTCCAAGATCACCCGCATGGTTAATACTTAATACTTAATACCTAATACTTATTTATATTTTTCTATTATCAATCACACGTTTTGCTTTACCTACGCTACGCTCAATGCTGCGAGGCTCTACCAGTTTCACGTTGACTCCCAATCCAAGTACGCTTTGCAAACGTCCTCCCAGCTTTTTCTTCAAAGCCAGCATTTTGTTGATCTCATCAGAATAGAATTCCGGACGTACTTCAACCTGGAGCTCCATCGTATCGGTATTATTTTCACGACCCACTATCAACAAATAATGCGGTTCAAATTCTGCCATTTCAAGGATAACGGATTCAATCTGTGTCGGGAATACGTTTACACCACGGATAATCATCATATCATCACTGCGTCCCAAAATACGATCCATACGTACTAATGTACGACCGCAAGAACATTTATCATGATGCAAGGCAGTCAAATCACGCGTACGGTAACGGAGCAATGGCATACCCTCTTTGGTGAGGTGGGTAAACACCAGTTCGCCCGTTTGTCCCGGTTCAACCGGTTGCAAAGTATTCGGATCGATAATTTCCGGGAAATAATGGTCTTCATTCAAGTGAGTGCCGTTCTGACATTCGCACTCGTAACCGACACCCGGTCCGGCAATTTCACTCAACCCATAAATATCGTATGCTTTGATTCCCAGTTTCTCTTCAATTTCATGACGCATATTTTCCGTCCAGGGTTCCGCACCGAACGCACCGACTTTCAGTTGAAATTCTTCACGTGGCAAACCGGAATCTTTGATTGCATCTGCCAGGTAAAGCGCATAAGAAGGAGTGCAACAAAGCACTGTCGATCCGAAATCATGCATCAAGGTAATCTGTTTTTCAGTGTTGCCACTGGACATCGGAATAACAGAAGCACCGATATTCTCGGCTCCGGCATGTGCTCCCAGTCCGCCCGTAAACAGTCCGTATCCGTATGATACCTGAAAAATATCAGAACGGCCCGCTCCGTAAGCGGTAAAAGCACGTGATATACATTCCGCCCAAGAGGCCAAGTCCTTACGGGTATATCCGACAACCGTCGGCTTTCCGGTCGTTCCGGAAGAGGCATGAATACGTACAATCTGGCTCATCGGCACGGCACAAAGTCCGAACGGATAATTATCTCTTAAATCATGTTTCGTGGTAAACGGCAGTTTTACAATATCATCGATACTATTGATATCATCGGGAGTTATTCCCATTTCCTGCATCTTCTTTCGATAGAAAGGAGTGTTGTGATAGACGTAATCTACAATTTTCTTGAGTCGTATGCTTTGAATCTTGCGAAGACTTTCGCGGTCCATACACTCAATGCTCTCATTCCAAATCATGTGTTTCTGGTATTACTAGTTGTATGAATCTGTTTTTTGATATTAATATGTTGCAAAGTAAAGGATTTATTTGGAAAAATGATTTGTTATCTCGATTATTTTACCGAATATTGCTCCACTTTTTAGGATTTAACTATGAATTATGAACTAACATCAGCTTACAAACCTACCGGGGATCAGCCGGAAGCGATAGCACAACTGACTGAAGGGGTACTTCAGGGAGTTCCCGCACAGACTTTGCTGGGAGTGACCGGATCGGGAAAAACATTTACCATTGCCAATGTGATCGCCAATATCAACAAACCTACGTTGATTTTGAGCCATAACAAGACATTGGCTGCCCAGCTCTATAGTGAGTTTAAAGGTTTCTTCCCCAATAATGCGGTAGAATATTACGTTTCTTACTATGACTATTATCAGCCGGAGGCCTATCTCCCGAGCAGTGATACTTATATAGAGAAAGATCTTGCCATCAATGACGAAATCGACAAGCTTCGACTCGCAGCCACTTCTGCCCTACTCTCCGGACGAAAAGACGTGGTAGTGGTTTCTTCCGTATCTTGTATCTACGGTATGGGAAATCCTTCGGACTTCTACAAAAATGTCATTGAAATAGAACGGGGACGGATGATGGACCGCAATGTCTTTTTACGTCGTCTGGTAGACAGCTTGTATGTCCGCAATGATATTGACTTGAACCGTGGAAATTTCCGCGTTAAAGGTGATACTGTGGATATCTATCTGGCTTATACCGACAATCTGCTCCGTGTCACCTTCTGGGGAGATGAGATTGATGGTGTAGAAGAAGTAGACCCGATTACAGGAGTTACCATTGCTCCATTCGACGCCTATAAGATTTATCCGGCCAATTTGTTTATGACGACCAAAGAGGCAACTCTCCGTGCTATCCACGAAATAGAAGATGATCTGACCAAACAAGTGGCATTCTTCGAGTCTATCGGTAAAGAATATGAAGCCAAACGGCTCTATGAACGGGTGACTTACGATATGGAAATGATCCGGGAATTAGGGCATTGCTCCGGAATTGAGAACTATTCCCGTTATTTCGATGGTCGTGCTGCCGGCACTCGTCCTTATTGTCTGCTCGATTTCTTTCCGGATGATTTTCTGATTGTCATTGACGAAAGCCATGTAAGTGTACCTCAAATCCGTGCGATGTACGGAGGAGACCGTGCACGTAAAATCAATCTGGTGGAGTATGGTTTCCGATTGCCTGCGGCTATGGATAACCGTCCGTTAAAATTTGAAGAGTTTCAGGAAATGGCAAAACAGGTAATTTACGTCAGTGCCACACCGGCAGATTATGAACTGATTCAGTCTGAAGGTATCGTCGTAGAGCAGGTGATCCGTCCTACAGGACTGCTTGATCCTGTCATCGAAGTGCGCCCGAGCCTTAATCAGATTGACGACTTAATGGAAGAAATCCAGCTCCGCATTGAAAAGGAAGAACGCGTACTCGTCACCACACTAACCAAACGAATGGCAGAAGAACTGGCAGAGTATCTTCTTAATAATAATGTAAGATGTAACTATATCCATAGTGATGTCGATACATTGGAACGTGTGAAGATTATGGATGATCTCCGGCAAGGAATCTATGATGTGCTTATCGGAGTCAACCTGCTCCGTGAAGGACTCGATCTTCCGGAAGTGTCGCTCGTTGCTATTCTTGATGCCGACAAAGAAGGATTCCTCCGCTCCCACCGTTCACTGACGCAAACCGCAGGACGTGCTGCCCGTAATGTAAACGGCAAGGTAATCATGTATGCGGACAGGATGACGGATAGTATGAAACTGACGATTGACGAAACCAATCGCCGCCGGGAAAAACAGTTGGCATACAATGAAGCAAACGGAATTACTCCTCAACAGATTAAAAAGGCCAGAAACTTGTCGGTATTCGGTAATGCCAAAGAGGCGGATGAACTGCTAAAAGAAAGACATGCTTATGTAGAACCTTCTACTCCGAACATTGCAGCAGACCCGGTAGTGCAGTATATGAGTAAAGCGCAAATGGAAAAGAGTATCGAACGTACTCGCAAACTGATGCAGGAAGCAGCCAAGAAACTCGAATTTATTGAAGCTGCACAATACCGTGACGAGTTGTTGAAACTAGAAGACTTGATGAAAGAGAAATGGGGGTAAAAACTCCCATTTTTCATATATTACATGAGAATTGCCAAGGGATAAAACTCTTAACAAACCTGTAACACAGGATTTAATCTATTAATTAGTGTTATAAAAACACCAATTAGCAGCTTATAATTTGCAAAGTTGCCAAAACTCCGTATCTTTGCACTGTGTTTTTCATAGTATTAGATTTAAGGTTAACAAAGGTTGGAGCAAGGCGTTGCTCCTTTTTTTATGTCTATACGTCATCTAAAACCTTTTCAACAACTATATCCATAGAAGTGCACATTCACAATAAATGCTGCCCAACTTGATTATCAGACAGCATTTATATTTCAAAATTTACATCAATAAACCTTAGAGTGCTTTCTCTATCGCACTCTTAATCAACGGCTCCATAATATCATACCCCTCGCCTGTCGGATGCACTCCATCTTTAGTATATTGGGGATTCAAGGCCTGATTTTCATCCACCATTGCCTTATAATAATTAACAAACGGAATTTTATTAGCTTTTGCATAAGCCTCTATCCGATCATTTAAAGATTTAATTTTCTGTGGAACATCTTTTATTTCCATTCTCCATTTAAATGCAGCGGCAGGCAATACGGAAGTCAGAATCACTTTTATCTTATTTGCTTTTGCCAATTCTGCCATAGAAACGATATTTCCGAATGTATAATCTTCATTATAAGTTTGTGTATTTTCGGCGACATCATTTGTTCCGGCATTAATCACCACTAAAGCAGGAGAAAGATTAATCACATCTTCCCGAAAACGCAACAAGAATTGGTAAGAAGTCTGCCCACTGATTCCACGGCCGATATAACCGTTTGATTTGAAAAAGTCCGGATGAGTACGTACCCAGCCCTCCGTAATGGAATTTCCCATAAAAATAACTCGTTTGTCTTTCTTCGTCGCCTTTGGAAGTGCAGCATTTTGTTTTGAATAACGAGCTAAATTTCCAAAATCATTTTTTTGTGCATAGCTTTCTCCTATTGAGAAACTCAAGCAAACAACAGCCAATAACATCCATTGGCTTAATCTTCTTTTATCCATGTTTATATTAAGTATTAGTAATATGATATTTTGCGCAAAGATAAAAAAAACTCCATACATAGACGCCCAAAATATCGAATAACCGTTAAGACGAAAGAAGTTTTTCTTAATCTATGTTATATAACATACTATTTTACTTGGATTATTTGCTAATTTCCCAAGAGTCCGTATCTTTGCAATGTGTTTTTCATAGTATTAGATTTAAGGTTAACAAAGGTTGGAGCAAGGCGTTGCTCCTTTTTTTATGCCTATATATTAGAAGTGAGTTTAACATACCTTGAATAAAAAGTGATATACATTTCTTTATTCCCAAATATAACTTTACCTTTACTGAAAAATCAGAATATGGCAAAGATTACAGTTCAGACCACAGACGTTACTATCTTAAAGATCAACGATACAGATTATATTTCTTTAACCGACATAGCTAAATACAAGACAACAGATGCTAATACTGTTATTGCCAACTGGCTACGTAATAGAATGACTATTGAATATCTAGGATTATGGGAAATATTATATAACCCCCATTTTAAACCCCTCGAATTCGAGGGGTTTAGAAAAGAAGCAGGTTTAAATGCATTCACTCTTTCTCCTCAAAAATGGATAGAAACGACCTGTGCTATTGGACTCATATCCAAATCCGGAAGATATGGTGGCACTTTTGCTCACAAAGATATTGCATTCAAATTTGCAAGTTGGATTTCTGTTGAATTTGAGTTATATATAGTAAAAGAATTCCAACGTCTCAAAGAGCAAGAGCAAGCTCAAATTGGTTGGTCAGCAAAGCGAGAACTATCTAAAATTAATTATCATATTCATACTGATGCAATCAAGCAGCATCTTATCCCTCAAGAAATCACTCCACAGCAAGCATCCATGATTTATGCCAGCGAAGCTGATATCCTTAATGTAGCCATGTTTGGAATGACAGCCTTAGAATGGCGTGATACACACCCTAATTTAAAAGGTAATATTCGTGATTATGCCTCAATCAATGAACTTATCTGCTTATCAAACATGGAAAATTTAAATGCCGTTTTCATAAATGAAGGTTTGACACCCAAAGACAGACTTATCAAATTAAATCAAATAGCAATTCAACAAATGAGCATACTAGAAGATATCAAAAATAAAAAGTTATTGAAATAATTTATGGAACAACAAATTCAACTCAACGACCACAACAAGCAGGAGTATCCTCCTATGCATACAGTCGAAATGAACACACCCTTAATTAATCAACTATAATACAGAGCGTTAAATCATATACTAAAAAATCATAATTACGCATTTATCTTACGCACTTGTTTTACGCAACTCGCTTAGAAAATATAAGCCAATAAAGGAAATAAGGTCAGTATTACCAACACCTATTAGGAAGTTAATATTCACAAATATACAATATACTATAAAAGTGAATGCCTGCAAATTACGATTTCACACATAGCTTCTATAAACAACTAATAATCAAAAATCTGCATACATTCTTAATATTCATTTATACTCTTAATGAATATTGGATTGAAACAATCAAATTTCATTTTGGAAGCCTATATAAATCTCATTTTTGGTACATAGTTTATCATACAATAGAAATGAACTTATACTGTATTAGTACATTTATTTCAACTATCAATACTTATCCAATTTAACACAAAACAGCCCAAGCATATTTAAATAAAATGGGGCTTTAAAACATTGTACTCAAAAAATAAATATTCTTTTGCAAATTCCAATTAGTTTTAGTTCCTTTGTATAATATAACTCTAACATTAAACAAAATGGAAAAACGAACAGAAGGAGCATGGCTGATACACCACACCAAAAAACTATTTGATGTAAGGGATACTCAAGACTTTGAAGATATTGAACTAGCTGGTAAATGTGGAATTTTTCTATCTAACTTAGCTGCAGACGAAAATACCGATTTAAATAAAGATAAGGTCGATGCCATAGCAAAAGCTTCAAGTATAAAAAAAACAGAGATAGAAACGATTAAAAACAAACTTGTAGAGGCACATTTAATTGATGTTGTAAAAAATGGAGGTATTTCAGTATTAGGCATAACAACTTCTACGGTTTTATCACATACAGCTAATATATTTGATTCTTCAAATTCAAATAATTATCAAAAGGCTGCTTTAGAGTTATCTGAAAGGATATCAGATTTGCCCAAACCTGAGAAAGAATTAAAAGAATACATATCAGATGAATATAAACTGACTTCTAGAGATACAGTTGATTTATTTTCTCAATGTGAAGAAATAGGTTTTATTGATTACGAGAATCTAGATAATGACTCTAAATTTTATTTCAATGGTAACCTATTTAGAAAAGAAAATATTCAAAAAACAAATGCTATATTGAATTCGTTAAACTCTGATGACAGTAGGAAAATTCTTGAGATGAATGAACTTTTGTCAAAAAAAGGTTGTATCACATTCGAAAAAGCTAAAGCTATTTTAGGAGAAGTACTACTAACTAAACTTCAATCAATAGGTATGTACGATTTCAATGAAGTGAGTAATTCACATGAAACCAAAACTTTTGTAACGAAACCATCCGCATTTTCTAAATACGGCAATCCTTTTGAAGAGGATGCATTAGATTTAGCTAAAGCGTTCGTTTCATCATTATACTATGGAATGAACTTTAGTTCTTCAGGAAGAGGCAGAATTACCATGCTTAATGCTTTAATGAGAAAATTAGTGAATGGTTTTGAAGTTGGTCCAGCTACAGCCATTGGGGAAGATTATAGATTGCTAGAACTGAAAAGGGTCATTCAGCTTCGTGATGCTGGAAATAATCGCTATTTCATGAAATTACTGAAAAAAGATGTAGGCCAATTGGCTCTACAAGTCTTAGAATTTGGTGATGCAACGGAACAGTCAATCCAAAATTCAATAGTTTATACTGGTAGTGTCACTAATTATAAAGGTCCAGAGCAAAAGCGATTCATTAGTAGGAAAAGGCAAACAAGCCAATCCAAAAAATCAGTAGCAGAATTATTACGAACTTTTAGAAATTAGACTATGGAAACTCAGCAGACGCTTTTTAAAGGTGAATTAATGGAAGAGTTATTGAGATATTATTTTCTAGAAATGGGCTATTTTGTGGCTAGAGGAGTGAAATTTCAATACCAAAATATGGATGTAACTGATATCGACTTATTTTTATATGGAAGACCATCAAGTTTAACACGAGAAAGAATCAATGTTGATATTAAAAATAAAAAAACGCCACAAGCGTTTGAACGAATTGTATGGGCTAATGGTCTAATGCGAATTCTAAATCTTGATTCTTGTATAGTTGCTACAACAGATTCAAAGCCGATAATTACTTCTTTTGCTCAATCAATGCACACTATGGTTTTGGATGGTAAGTTTTTGAACAAAATTAAATCTATCACCAATGAAAATGAGCGTATCTCTGAAGAAGATTTATTAAATGAACTTTCAAAATATAAAAGTTACAAAACCTACAATAATAAGAGTTGGAAATATATCTATGAATTTTCAAAATCAAGACTTCTTACAGAATTAGACTACTCAGGGTTTAACTCCTCTATAATGGACTTAAATTACTTTATTACTAAATATATTGCTGACGAACAAAAAAGAGCAATTTCATTAAGAATGGTCTATGTAATACTAGCACATACTCTTATTATAATGGATTTTATTTTAAAAGACATCGCCTTTTTAGAACAAAAAGATAGAGAATCAAAACTTTCTATTGGATTAAAGTATGGAAATTTAGGAAAAGAAGGAATTGATAAAATAATATCTATGGCAATGCATATCTCGGGAGTGACTTCAGCTAATACTATCATGAAGTCATTAGATAGTATCCCTGTAGATATTCTTAAAGACTTTTTTTCAAAAAATGAGAATGCAAAAAAAGCATTTGGTTGGGCTAAAGAACTCAGCATATTAGCATTCTCTTCCACATTAATATATCCAAATGAAATCGAGTCTTCCTTAAAAGGCGTATTATCTGTCATTTTAGATTTTCTATCCATTGACAGAAAGACTTTTTTCGAAACTAAATAAATTTTATAAAAAACAATCTACTATTTCCTCCATTTTACATAGAAAGGAACATTAAAAAAATTATGTTCCAAAATATCGAATACAGAAACAACGACAACCCTAGCATATAAACATCTATATAAGCTAGGGTTTAAATTTCCTCTTCCACTGGAGTATCAGGTAAAAAGTCCCGAGGAGAACAACCAAAGACTTTAGCAAGTATATTCAAATGGTTTAGATTATATTTTGCCCTCCGTTTAGGATTCTCAATATCAGCAATAAAACTTGCAGACATATTCATGTAATCTGCCAATTCCATCTGCGACCATTTTCTTTCCATTCGCATAGCCTTCACTTTCTGTATTACAAATTCTTCTATTTTAGTCATATACCAATTATTTAAATTGGTAAAGGAAAGATTATTGCAGAAATATTTTGAGCGTACATGTACGTGTATTATCTTTGCAGTCTCAATTATACAAGAAGTGTTTAACTAAAAAAAAGAAAAATGAAAAAGAAAACCATTTTTTTATTGACCATTTTATTAATGGCAATTTTCGTAACAAGCTGTTCAAGCGATGATGATAATGAAAAAACAGAATTCACATCAACACTAACAGTAAATGGAAGTGCTGTCAAGATTACAAATCTCGAAGGTAAAGCAATAGCGAATAGTATGTTTGAATTTTGGGTAAATGATGCAATATCCGATTTTTATATTCAAGGTAACATTGACTATCGTGAAGAGCTAACAACGGGGAAAGATGTAACCAAGGGTTGCAAAATGTCAATTGCTTTAGTAAAACTTGAAGAATGGTATTCCTCTGAAAAAGAGTATATTTCTGGTACTGTTACAATTGAAAAATGGGATTTGGAAAATTTCAGAGTTACACTTGTATTTAAGGATTATAAATGCAAATCGGGTTCAAAGAGTATTGTTTTAAACGGTAGTGTTACCTTTCCAACATCCATAAATATTTAATCAATAGAATAAACAACTTTAAATTGAGTAGTTACATACAAGTATAACTGTTAAATACGGCTTCATTATTCCTATGAATAAAATTGCACTTGCACTTATTTCATTAATATTACCATTCTCTTTAGTCTACACATCACCACGAAAAAAGGTAGGTATCGTTTTAAGTGGTGGTGGAGCTAAAGGGGTTGCGCATATTGGAGTAATAAAGGCTCTTGAAGAATTAAATATACCTATTGATTATATTGCAGGAACAAGCATCGGAGCTATTATTGGCGGATTATATTCTATAGGTTATACATCCGAACAATTAGAAATAATAGTGAAACAAACAAACTGGATAGACTTACTTACCGATAAAGTTTCACGCAAAGAAATTCCTTTTCCGTTTAAATCTGATGACAGTAAATACTTTATGTCATTTCCTATCAACAATAGTGGAAAGAATGGAGGTATAATAAAAGGGAAGAACATATCACAGTTATTACATCAACTTACAGAAGGCTATCAAAATGTAACTAATTTCGATAGCCTTCCAATTCCTTTTGCATGTATTGCCACAGATATGGTAAGAAATCAAAAAGAGGTCATTCGCTTTGGCAAACTTTCAGAGGCAATGCGTGCAAGTATGGCTGTTCCCATTGTTTTTTCACCGATATATTCAGGACAAAAAGTTTTAATTGACGGAGGATTTAAAGACAATCTACCAATTGATGTTGTCAAAGCTATGGGAGCAGATATTATTATTGGCATTGATGTACAATCTGAATTATCAGATTCGGACAACTTACATTCTATTGCAGGGATAGCCAATCAGCTTATGTTAATGATTTGTCAATCATCGCTTGATGAAAGTACTAAGGATATAGATGCTTATATAAAAGTTGATGTAGAAAACTATAATGCTGCAAGTTTTACAAAAGCCGCAATAGACACTCTCATTATAAGAGGAGAAAATGCCGCAAAAGCCAATTACAACACATTATTATCAATCAAGAATAGGGTAGGCATAGTAAATAATGAAAAAAACAATAAAGCCAAATTACCCTTGTTTTATCCGCAATATGCTCCAAGCAATGATAATCAACTAAGAATTGGACTAAGATTTGATAGCGAGGATATTGCAGCAGTGATTCTTAATATCAATTTGAATAAACAAAAATTCGGGAAAGCCGAAATAGTGGCGAGAGGAGGAAAACAATCTTTCCTCAGAACGGTTCTTCGTCAAATTTGGTGGTACTTCTTCTATTGTGAATAAAGAATCTTGGCTCTCAGTAGTTTGCTTCCTGCCCTATTGTACATCTGCCTTTTTACCGCTTTAATTTTATTCACTGTCCCCTCCAGTAATCCGTTACTGAAGG
>OGLZ01000209.1_pt1 | contig 66737 bp, 65 predicted proteins | sample 1572991 | NCBI WGS metagenome assembly OGLZ01 (sample SAMEA2581893, study PRJEB24529) | metagenome | biome: Human gut stool | place: China | collected 2011 | reverse complement strand
GCTTGGGCTGCCAAGTCCGAGCGCTGGTCATAGCTTGAGACTCTTGCATACCCGACCATGATCCTTTTGTCGAGGTTCGGATGAAGTATTTCATGAACTTCATCAGGATCAAAACGCCTTTGATTTCCGATTGTTCTGATGACTCGCGAGAATTTGCCGTTTTTGCACCACCGCCTTACGGTTGCAACACAAACGCCAAATGATTTGGCAACATCTCCGATAGACATTAAATTCTGCAGCTCTTTCATACTCACCCTCCAAAGGAAGCTGAGTATGTATAGGTTTGATTAGATATTCAATGGCTAGCCATTAGCCCTTTGTCAACAATGCAAAGATAGGAGTGCAACTTGCGCAAAGTATATCTCCATAAGGCACGCTTAAGATACTCCTAGAAACACCAGGCGGTACACCACTTAATAACCACAAAACAAGGAGAATTACGATGCTTCGTAGAAGTCTGCTTACATCTGCTATCGCAGCCTCTTTACTCACCACTTTCTCGCTTCCTGCATTCGCAACGCAGGTTTATGAGACCGACCTCGTTATCATCGGAGGCGGCCTGTCCGGTTTGGCAGCAGCTCAGAGCGCAGTTGACCAAGGCGCTAAACCGATCGTCCTCGAAAAAGAAGCTGCCCTGGGCGGCGGCGGAAACTTCCCTGAAGGAAGTCTTGGCGTCGGCACCCGTTATCAGAAGGAACACAACATCAACACCACCGTTGACCAGGTTCTTATTGCCGCTCTGCAGTACCATCACTATCGCGCTGACCCGCACGTCCTTCGTGTTCTGATTGAAGAATCCGGAAAGACCATTGACTGGGTTATGGACAAAGGCGCTCAGATGCGCGGCATCCGCACCATGTATCCGAAAGATGAATCCCTGATGACATGGCACTTGTTCAAAGGCGGTGCTGCCGGCATCATCCAGCGCTTCGCTAAGGAAGTTCGCGCCAAAGGCGGCACAATCCTCACCGAAACCCCGGCCAAGAAACTGATCGTTGAAAACGGTAAAGTGGTAGGTGTTGAAGCTGTTGACGGCGAAGGCGAAAAAGTCATCGTTAAAGCTAAGAAAGTCATCATCGCTACCGGCGGTTTCGAATCCAACAAAGAAATGCTCGCCAAGTATGTGAACGACTCCTCTGCGCTCGGCATGTTCGAACCGGTTTGGTATCGCGGTCCGGTCACCGACGGTAAGAACGGCGACGGCCGTACCGGTGACGGCATCCAGATGGCTCAGTTAGGCGGTGCCGGCGTCAAAGGCATGCACACCATTGCCGGTAACGCTCCGTACCTTGCCGACTTGCCCCCGATCAACCAGTTCATGGGCGCTGACGAACTCAAACAAGGCCGCTGCGCTTTGGCTCAGCCCTGGCTTTGGGTCGACCAGCACGGCAAACGCTTCTTCAACGAATCCCGCGGCTCTGTGTTCGTTGACGTTTACAACGCCATGACAAGCGCCGGCGGCGTGATGTACAACATTATCGACCAGCAGAAATATGACCAACTGGTCAACAAGGGTGCTTTGCTTCCGTTCAACGCTATCGTTATGGCCGGTGTTCCTCTGAAAGCCCTTCCGAAGACATTCGAAATCGGTCAGCAGAGAGGCTGGGCATTCAAGGCCGATACAATTGACGACCTCGCTGCACAGATCGGTGTTCCTCCGGAAAACCTGAAGGAAACCATGAAGAAGGTTAATGAGTACGCTAAGGCAGGTAAAGATCCGGAATTCGGTCGTCTGCCCGAACACCTCGCCACCTTCAATATGGAAAAAGGCCCGTACTATGCTCTGAAAGGCATCCGCGCATTCTTCCTGACTTTGGGCGGCGTCACCGTCAATCCGAAGTTCCAGGCTCTCAATCCGCAGGGCGACGTGATCGACAACCTCTATGTTGTCGGTCAGGATATCGGCGGTTTGTATGACTCTTCTTACGACCTCCGCTGCGAAGGTTCTGCCTCTTCGTTCGCTATGACCAGCGGCCGCTTAGCTGCTGACAACGCTCTTGCCGATGTAAAAGCCGGTAAGTAACGTCTAGAAAATCCCGGACCGCAAGGTCCGGGCCAAAAACGGAAGATAAAAATGAAATTAAACCGCCTCATTGCCGCCGCAGCGATTGTTTTAGCCGGCGCCTTCTGCACTGCTCAAGCCGCACCCACCATGGCTAAGCATATGCAGAAAGGCGTGACCTGCGAACAATGCCACAATTCTTCCGCACCGACAGCTGCTGCCAAGTCCAAAGCATGCATGAAATGCCATAATTATCAGGATCTCGCAGCTGCTTCTGCTGCCAAGAAAGTGGCTTTAAATCCGCATGATTCTCATGCCGGACAGCTTCGCTGCACACTCTGCCATAAAGAGCACGAACAAAGCGTTCTGTATTGCCGTCAGTGCCATAAGAATGCTGAAGATAAACGCTTTGACATGAACGTGCCCTAGTCACATCAAAAAACTTTTCCCTCCAACTCCCGTCTCTCCTCGGGAGTTTTTTGCGGCTCCGCAAAAAGAGCCGCTTTATTTTTGTCTTAGAACAAGTTTCAGTTGTCCAAAAATCCGATGGTCCTTCTGGCGGCAGAAAACTGCCCCTCCTTCAGCTGAGCTTCAACTTTCAGCATATCCACAATCTTTTCTCCGGAAACAACTTTGGTGAAACGAAGTCTTCTGTCGATGGCTGCAAAATCTCCCGGAGAAAGATTTCTGATTTTCCGCAGATTGTTCACTTCGTCTCCGACAGAGAATTTCCACTTTTGCGCCAGTCTTCTGTACATTTCTTCTGCCTGATCATCAGTCATGTAGTCCAGTTTGGCCTTCAAGTCGAATCTTCTCAGACAAGCGTTATCCATCAGATCCAAAAGGTTCGTTGTTGCCACGAGGTAGCCTTCATAAGACTCCATCTGAGTCAAAAACTCGTTGACTTGCGTAACCTCCCAAGAATGATTCGCGGTTCTTCGATCCTGAAGGAAGGAATCAATTTCATCGAAGAGAAGGACAGCGTTTTCTCTTTTTGCTTCTTCAAAGGCAGCTGCAATATTGTGCTCCGTCCCTCCGACATAACAGTTCAAAAGATCAGAAGCCTTCTTCATGATCAGGGGCCGCTCAAGCTTCTTTGCGAGCCAATGGCAAAATTCAGTTTTACCAGTGCCCGGTGGACCGTAAAGACATAGCCTTCCGGCGCCGGCTTCTTTGAGGCCTTCCGATAAAGCTTCCAAATCCGTATCAGAATTGCTTAAAGCCGGGTCGAACTTTCTGATTTTCTTCGTTGCGGCAGCCAGTTGCCCAAAACCTTGTGCCTTAAGAATGTCTTCGAGCAGGCTCATTAAAGAATCTTCCGGAAACTTAACTTTGTTGCCTTGTAGGTTGTCCACGATCTCTCCGACTTGCCCGACAAGTGCCGGAGAAAGATTTTCCGTATTCACAAGGCGGCTGATGTTTTCCTCGGACAAAGATTTGGCTAACGCACCCTGTGCGAGTTTTTCCATTTGGGCCCGAGGCGGATAACCGACCTTCAGCACAAAATGGAATCTTCGGATTATGGCAGCATCCATAGAACGCAAGGAGTTCGTTGTCCAGACCGTCAGCTTTTTGCTGTTTTCGAGTGCGGCATTGATGCGCGCTTTATTCGTGCGATCTGTCGTTCCTTGAACCAGATCACTGTTGAAAACGTCATCAGCCTCATCAATCAGGATTGCTGTGCCGGCGTCGTTTCGGCTTAACTTGCAAGCACGCTCCCAGCATGCCAAAACCTTTTCTTCTCTTCCGAGCTTCAAGGTATAGGCTTTTTTACCGGCTTGTTCAATCAACAGCTTTCCTAATTCCGTCTTTCCGGAGCCCGGAGGACCGTACAAAAGAACATTGACGCCTCTCGGCCCCTCTTCTTTAATTCCTTTCAAAAACGGAACGACCAAGGAATCAATCACCGGCAGATACTTGACGTCATCGAGTGTGAGACGGGACTTATTGCAGGGAGTGAGAATCGAACTTACAAGCTGCTTCTTGTCGATTTTCCCGAAGAAGAGATCAAAGAAGGAAATACCGGACTTCGATTCAAAATAGTCCTCGAAATCGATATTAGAAGACTCTCTGTCTACGCCGAAGATTGCCATCCGTATAAGTTTGCCATCAGGCCCGAGCATTTCTTGGACCTTTTCCAAAGGCAAGTCCAACGTTTTTGCAATGACCTCCAGCACCAGGAAAAAGCCTCGATCCGAATAACTGAAAGAGTTCAGAGCTCTTCTCAGGTTTCGGTAAGCAAGAGTGAAGAAGATGAAGGCGGTGACTAGACCTTCATCTTCAGAAAGGTCATAGGCTTCTTTGATGAGTTCAAGATTAGCCGCAAAACCTTTCGGGTAAAAACCGTGCAAATCAATTTCTTTCTTGATATCGCGATAAACCTTTTTCATGGAAGACGGAGGATTATTGATGCGCTTTCCAAGCTCTGTCTTCACAGACTTATAACGTCGAAAAACACTGTCTCCAGAATCATCAAATATATCTCTGTCGCCTTCTTCTGTATCATTGCGCGCGTTAAGTTCCGAAACGTCATTTTCGATTTCCTGCTGCCACGCCTGGACCACTCGAATATTTGCCATCTCCTGCACATCATCGAGTTCCAAGGATTTATAGGCGGAGAGTTCGATCAAAATCTTGGACGTCCAGTATTCAACACATAAGGTTCCTTGTACTTCCGAATTCGGAATAGAACGAAGACGGTTGTCGGTAAACATTTTCTCAAAGACGCTTGTTCTTCTGCGAGGCATTTTTGTTCTCCTTCTATGTTGTTATTTTTGCATTTAACGCGAAAGAAATTGACGCAGTAAAACCGATTAAAATAAAAATCAATACGCGCCTTGCGACAGAAATTTGATCTTGGAGGGCCTAAGGATGGGAAGAAAACACGACAAAAAAGAAGAAGCATCGATCATTTTGGAGATTCTTAATCGAATCCCTTTAAGCAAACGTTTTGTCTCTGTGGACGACATTCTCAACTCTTTGGCTTCCGCAGAAATTGATGTCAGCAGACGATCTCTGCAGCGTTACTTGAAGCAAATGTATGACTGCGGCAAATACGGTTTGGTGCGCGACGACCGAGGAAATGCTTACGGTTACCGAAGAGAGCGAACAGATTCCATCACCGACAGTATTCATTTAAAACCAAATGAATGTCTGCTCCTGAGAATCGCGCAGGAACATATGAAGTATCAGATTCCGGGAACGGTCCTCAAATCGTTGGGATTCTTATTTGATGCCGCTTCCGAAATGCTCAAAGAAAAAGGTTCGAACGCCAAAGAAAATCAATGGCTCAACAAAGTCTGCGTCATTTCATCCTCAATTCCTCAGATGCCTTCAAAGGTTCTTCCGAGAATCTTTGATGCCGTTTCCGAAGCTCTGTATTCGGAGAAGAAACTCAGAATCGAATACACCAACATGAACGGCAAAACCACGAGTGCTGTCGTCTCTCCGCTTGCACTGGTCCAGCAGGATGTCCGACTCTACTTAATTTGTCAGTTCGATCATTTTGACAATGTCGTCCATCTGGCTCTTCACCGGTTCAAAAAAGCAGAAGTCACCTCTTTTGATGCTCATCGACCCGAAGACTTTGATCTTCAGTCTTACATCCACGACCGCCACTTTAATTACAGCAACGGAGAATGGGTGCACTGGATTCTTGAATTCAAGAGCGATGTCACCGCAAAGAATCTGGAAGAAACGCCCTTCAACACTTCTCAAAAACTGACTCGAAAAGAAGACGGAACCTGGCACTTAGAAGTCGACATCCAAGACTCCAGAATGCTGGACGGCTGGGTCGCCATGTGGAAGAACGACGCCCAGATAACACTCAGTCAAAAAGAATATTTAGAAAGAGAAACGGACAAAGACGGGGAATAACCAAAACCGGAGAGTTTTTCTCCGGTCTGAAGCGCTTTTCAAACCTGTTAAGGATTGCGAACGTCCGTTATGGATTCATCGACCTCGCTCAGGCGTTCCAGCAGATTTCGATTAATTTCAAGGAGCTTCTTATATGCAGCGCGTGTCTTAAACAAGTCAATAATGTTTTCGATTCGGCGCTGAGCGATGTACGGAGAAATCGGCCGCTGAATGTAGTCAGCTACGCCCAAAGAATAAGCCCGATGCACGACATCATGTTCTAAGGATGCCGTAATCAAAAAGACGGGAATGCTCTCAACTAATCCCTCCTTGATCGCCTCTTCCAAAAAGGCTAAGCCATCCATCTCAGGCATGACATAGTCAAGAAGGATGGCACAGATGTCGTCTTTCTTCTTTCGAAGAATGTCCAGAGCCTCAGGACCGCTTTCGGCAAATTCGATCTCGTGACTTTGAGAGAACATGATAGACAGGACGTCTCGATTCAGTTCGACGTCATCCACAATCAAAATTGTATTTTTAGCCTGACCCATTTCGTTCTCTCTTTCCCCAACCTATAAAGCCGGACGGTTGGCTGTGCATAAGAAAATACCTTGTGTCTGATCTCTCCTTAAGTCTTCTCAAACAACGACGTCATCACGACTTTTGCTGAAAGAAAACTCTTAAGGAGCGGCTCAGCGGATCAAATTTTGATCCGGCTGTCCTCAAACACAGTTGTTGATAATAACATCTTAATGTTGTGTACTAACGAACTGAAATCCTTGTTTTTCCTAAGGTTGGGCAATTCGCAGAGAATAAAAAAATTAGGCAAAAATAAAGGAGGCCTCGCAAGAGACCTCCTGAGTTCATTCTTCTTTCGAAGAAAGACTGTTCAGCAGAAATTACTGAGCTTTGGCAAGAGCAGCGTTAACACCGGCAAGGATACCCTTGGAGGAGTTTGTTGCTCCGGCAATGGTTTCAACGCCTTTGGTGCCGTTCTTCTTAATGATTTCAGGGATCATGTTGTCGATCGGGGCCTGAATGATCATGTCGGTTTCAGTGTGTTTGAGGACCTTAATATCGGCAATCTTGCCGCCTTTGATAACGACGGAAACATCGATCTTACCGTGGTTACCATCGCCCTGACCTTCGTATGTGCCGTCTTTGTAGGCAGCAGAAGCGACGGTCATCAAGCAGAAGCTGGCGAGCAAGAGAACGAGTTTTTTCATCGGATTTAACTCCATTAAAAATAAAATAATTTTTAAGCAGACCGTCAATAAAACTTGACGAACGTGTTTATTCTATGGAAAAAGAAAGGCGCTAAACGAAAAACAACGCTCATTTTGACTTTAACTTGCATTATTAGTGTTACCACTTATTAGTTGCAATTCGGCCCCGTTACTTTTGTTAACAGGCTCCGAAGCTGACTAAAAAAAACTAGCCGCTTTTCTACCAGGCGCCCATCCACGTGACCAGCAAAGCGTTGATCAAGTCGATCAGGAATGCTCCCACCAAACTAATGATGAGCCATGCCCTCGGGCTTGAGCCGTATTTCTCGGCAATGGCCTGCATATTGGCCAAACCGTTGGCGGTTGATCCCATCGAGAAACCGATACCGCCGGCGCACAGCATCACAGCATCGTAGGTCTTGCCGAAAATAAAGAACATCACCCAGGCAAACACCACCATAAGAATGGTTTGTCCTGCAAGAATAATCATGAGCGGAAGTGCCAAATTTAAAAGTTCATGCAGCTTCAGTCCGTTAATAGCCATCGTCACGAACAAAACTAAGCTAATTTCGGCTATTGCGTTCATACCCTTGCCTTCGACCGTGTATTTGCCCGAGAAGTCTCCGACGTTTCTGACGATAGCCGCCACAATCATGGATCCGATGTAAGCGGGCAGCGTAATGTACTGTCCCATATATTGAGACAGAACGGCACCCAAGCCCATGCAGATAGCCACAATCGTTCCCGCTTTCAGAAGCTGAGGCGTATAGGTCGGTTCTTTTTCTCCTTCTACAACTGCGGTTTCCAGATCTTCAGGAATATGGAGTTCCGGCTCAGGATTGTCCACTTCCTTCGGAGTCAGTACCTTGTATTTGCGGATAAGCCATTCGGCAAACGGTGCTCCGATCAATAAAGCCACCACCATACCGAAGGTTGCAGCAGTAATGGCGACCGCCGTTCCGCCCTGAACGCCGTAAGTCTGTTCAAAATAAGGCCCGAAAGCTGCCGAGGTGCCCAAGCCGCCCATCATGGAAACGGAACCCGCCAGCAGACCGTAATGGAAATCCAAGCCCATCATCTCTGCCAAGCCCATGCCCAAGAAGTTTTGCAGTACGCAGAGGATCGTAATGACAAACAAGAACGACACTAAAAGCTTGCCGCCTTCCGTGACGATTTTCAGACTGGCCGACAGACCGATCGTCGTAAAGAAAGCGAGCATCAGCAAAGTCTGGAGAGAGGTGTCGAAATTAACCTGCATGAGGCGGAAATACTCCAAGCAGGAGAGCACCAGTGCGACAAGCATGCCGCCCACCACCGGGCTCGGCACCGAGTACTTTTCCAAAAGCGGGACTTTTTTACGCAGCCAAGCCCCGAAATAATAAGTCACCGCCGCAATCGCTACCGCCTGAATTGCCGACACGTTGACAATCAGCATCCCGTCTGAAGAGTTCATTGTTCGAGTTTCCTTATTTTTCAACTAGAAACAATTATCTTCATTCATGGCCCGTATTTTGCTTGTCGCTCGATAAGGTTTCCCGTCTTGAGAACTCAAAGAGAAAAATTTTCCGGCGCTGTCCTCTTTTATCCTGTTATAGAGAACAAAAATTCGTTATTTCATACGAAGGCGTTACTGCGCATTAGTTCTATCGATCAATACAATTCGGCCGACCTGATTTTTATCAGAGCGGGCCGATCGAGTGTTAGGCAGGGAGCTTTTTGTCCGGTGATTTGGACGCCTTCTTTTTCGGCTGCGGAGCCACTTGCTCAATGATGTACCTCCAGGTCGCCTCTTTGGTTTCTTTATCTAATGAGTCAAAGCCCATCTTGTGCGTAAAGAAGAAACCTTCAAAGGCCATAATGGCTGTCAGAAGCTGCGGTGTTTTGATCGGAGAATCCTGGACCATCTTAAAGACCTTGGCGTACCAGTCATGGAACGGCTTCAATGCGTCCGGCTCGTGCAGGAGAAGCGCCAACAGCGCAACACCGAGAACGGCATAGCCGCCGTCATCTTTATCGAAGTCCTCATACCAAGAGGCGTACCCAAGAATCAAAGGTTCCTCTGAGTTCTGATACTTGCCCATGTGGGCGTTCATGCGTTCGTTTAAATGGTCAACGTATTCTTCAACTAAGGCACAGAAAAGTGCTTTACGGTTTTTAAAGTGATAAAGAAAAGCACCTTTGCTCGTGCCGGATTCTTTGACGATCTTGTCAATTGAGAGGCGGCCGACTCCTTCTCTCACAATGAACGCGCGTGTGGCGTCCATGATTTTGGCGCGTGTTTTTAAGGCGCGCTCGCTCATAACTTTTGGCTTGTCGGTGGTCTCTGTCATTTTTCTCCTGAGAGCATTTCTCTCACATTTATAATTTTTGTCTATTTTAGCGTTCGCCTTACTCGAATCCTCTTCGGGTTTACCTATCTTTTCTAGGCTTTGATAACTCCAATGAGTCCTCTGCACAACTGAACGGAACCTTATATCGGAATCAAAATCCGAAGAAGAAAAAACGGCCGGATATTCAGCCGTTTTGGCGAATGATCCGGTCGTTCAAATTAACTCAGCTCAATTGTCTTCTAATGATTAGGGCTGATAGTTCTTCAGGAGTTCGTCTCCGTTCTGAAGGTCGATCGTGTAGATACGGTCTTGATCAACGAACGGGCTGTTGACTCGATAAGCCTTGTAAAGTTTTTCTGTTGCAGGGCTCATCTTGAAGTTCTTGTTCTGCATCTTTCTCAGGTCAGCAGCCTGAGTGTTGTGAAGCAGTTCCATGGAAAGAACCAGGAACGTATTGTCTGTCGCACGTTTCAGTCTCTGAGCGGCACGAGGCAGGTTAGATGCGGAGTCTTCAATGTTGCCTTCAACCGGGAAGCTGTCCAGAGAAACCGGATTAGCTAAGTCAATGTTTTCAGCGTAAATCGAAACCAAGGTGTCTTCGGTGGCGCCAAAGGCATGACCTAAATTGTCTTTAGCTGCCAAATAGCGGGACAAATCGGTAAAGGCCGGTTCATCCAAACGCATCGTTCTCTGAACGGCATTGTGTCCGACGTGGCCTAAAGCGACTGTAGCGCGCTGAACGGCAAGCGCAACCGGAAGAACTTCAAAGTTTGCGGTCGGAATAATGGCGCCTTCAGCCTTCGGTGTCTTTAAGAAATACTGAGCAACCTGATCGTACTGAGTGTCGGCCTTATCGGCATTGACCATGACGCCGGGGTTGTCGTCAGAAGAGTTGATCTGAACATCGATCACTTTGTTCAGGTCGTTAAGGGCATTCTGTGCTTCAGAAAGCGTGTAAACAGTAGTACGGAAGCTCAGCGGATCCTGCAGTCTTCTGTTCGGATCTTTCTTCCAGAGGTAAGAACCGGCGAGAACTTCACGCAGTTCTTTAGCTTTTTCCTGCAGTCCGGGGAACGGATGGAAAGCCGTTGTCTGAGCAAGGAACGGAGCAACGTTGCCGTTCAGACCTTCTAAGCTGATGCCGTAGACGATCGGAGAAACTTTCAGAATCTGACCCATCGCTTTGGCGGCATCCATTGTGAGCGCCATCGCAACGGAACTGTTGGACAAAATCCCTAAAGCATCTTTGCCTTCAGGAATCAGGGGTTTGATGTTCTTAGCTTTTAAAGCTTCAGCAGCCGGAACTTCTTTTCCGTCAACTAAAACTTTCCATTCGCCGATCATGGCAGATCCGACGTGAGAAGCTAAAGTAATGTCTGCGTCGCCCAAGCTGCCCTTTGTCGGAACGACAGGTGTGACGCCTTTATTCAAGAATTCGGCATAAAGTTCAGCAACTCTCGGCTGGACACCGGATCCGCCGTTCAGGAGTGTGTTCAAACGAATGGCCATTGCCAGACGAACAAGCTTCGGATCAAGGATCGGACCGGCGGCAATGCTGTGGCTTCTCAAAGTGCTGTAGTTGAAGCGGCGGCTGGCGGCTTTAACTTCATCGCTTAATTCACCGTTGGCAGAAAGAACTTTGTGGTCCTTGTTGAGACCGACACCGACGGTTAAACCGTAAATTTCACGGCCGTTTTTAGCGGCATCCAAAACCAAGTCATAAGACTTCTGCACACGGTTCATTGCTTCGGGAGCAATCGTGACGGGTGCGCCTTCTGCGATAGCCCATGCATCCTGCTGAGTCAGATTTTTTCCGTTGAGTTCGACGGCGTTGGCGTTCATAGCTGTGAAAATAGCAATTGCACAAGCTGATAACTTTAACGTTTTCATTTTGAATTTCCAAGGGGATTAGTTGGGGGCGTAAAGCCCCCGGTCCTCCCGTGCTTGGCGGGAGGATCAAATATGAGATGTTTAATAAAGGTAAGAATTAGCGGGCTTTTGCTTCAGCTGCGGCACCGTCACCGGCGATACGGCCGAAGACCATGATGTCTGTGTAAGCATTGCCGCCGAGACGGTTGGTACCGTGGGTTGTACCCGTGACTTCACCGGCTGCGAAGAGACCCGGGATCGGCTTGCCGTTCTTGTCCAGAACTTCAGCCTTGGTATTGATCTTCAAACCGCCCATGGTGTGATGTGTAGAAGGAACGGCTTTGATGATGTAGTACTTGCCGGTGGACATGTCTTTCAGACCGCCGCGGTTGTGGAAGTCTAGGTCCTTGCCGCCGTCTTTAGCCATCTGGTTGACGCGATCAACTGTAGCCTTGAGGTTGGCGTAAGGAATGTGGAAGAAGTCGGCTGCACCCTTCAGTGTGTCGGAAGTGTGCATGATGCCTTGTTTTGTGAAAGCCTGATATTCCGTATCGTGAATCTTCACAGTATTGGAAATCTTACCGATGTTGTCATTCCACAGAACATAGCAGTAAGCGCCGGGCTGCTTAAGGATGGCGTTGGAAATCACGTCACGACGTTCCAGTTCTTCAACGAAACGCTTGCCTTCCTGGTTGACCAAAATGGCGCCGTCAAAACGTGCGTCGGCAATCAGTTCGATCACTCCGGAAATCGGGTCGCAGATCGGATAAGTCTGAATGTAACCCATGTTGACGAGCTGGCCGCCGGCCTTCTCTGCCATGTAAAGCGCTTCGCCGGTTGTTCCGGGAGCGTCGGTTGTCTTGAAGCGTTCGTCGATGTTCGGGTTGTACTTCTTAACCATCTGAGCATTGGCGCCGAAACCGCCGGTAGCTAAAACCACGCCGCCTTTAGCGTTGAAGGTGTATTCCTTGTCACCGGAAACTGCTTTAACAGCAACAACGCGGCCGTCTTTGTCTTTAACCAGTTCTTCGGCTTTCATGTTGGTAATAACAGGAATGCCCATCTTGTCGGCAAGAGCAGAGAACTTAGTGATGACTTCTGTACCGGTATGGCCTTCCGGAATCAGAGCTCTCTTTCTGGAGTGACCGCCGAACTGGAAGACATTGTCTTTTTCGAAGTTGACACCGACGGTGTCTCTGAGCCATTCAGCTGTCGGTAAAGCGTTGACTGTCATGACGCCGACGATTTCAGGGTCACCCTTGAAGTCGCCGCCTTTGAGTGTATCGGCAGCCATTCTGGCGGGCGTGTCGTCCTTAATGTTGAGTTTGTTCTGAACCCAAGAATTAGGAACGTTCATTTCAGCACCGGAAATCAGAGAGTTTCCGCCGACGGTCGGCATTTTTTCGATAAGAACAACGTTAGCACCTTTGCTCTTGGCTTCGACGGCTGCGGCAAAACCTGCACCGCCGGCACCGATAACCACTACGTCATAATTCTGAACGGCCGGCATGGCAGCATCAGCTTTTTTAGCCTTCTTGGCCTGGTCAGAAAGTTTCACACCGGCTTTCTTTGCTGCATCGCTGACGGCGTTTAAGAAACCTTTAGAAGAGAAAGTTGCGCCGGCAATACCGTCGACTTTAACGGAATTATTTGCGATAACGGCATCTTTAAGGTCTGTAAAGACTTTAGCAGCCAAGACCTTGTTTTCGTGATCTTCCAGAACCTTAATGTCCTGAATCTTACCGTTGTCAAATGTCACAGCGAGTTTGATCTCGCCGTGTTTGCCGATGCCGGTGCCTTCTGTCTGAACAGGAGCGGCAGAGACAGAAGCAAAGGCAGCCGCAGAAAGTAATGCAGTAAAAAGAATCGATGTTTTGAACATAGTGTTTACCAAAGAGAAATGCTCGTTGATCAAAACAGTCTAACTAGACTGTTGGGAGAATTATAGGATCAAACAGTCTGATTAGACTGTTTCATTAATGCAACAATCCTAAGTATCTTCCCTTAGCATTAGTAAGTTGTATCGATTAATGATGGGGTGGTTCAGGAGCCCAGATCCATGAAACAATAAATCCAAGCATGCAGATGGCCGCTCCGATAAGAAGAACGGCCTGAACCCCTAATCCTTGAAAAGCCATTGGAAAACCGAGCGTTACCACAAAAACACCGACCCTCGAAATACTTCCGAGTATGCCGAGCGCGGTAGAACGAACGGACGTTGGAAACAGTTCAGCCGGGTATACGTAATCCAGAACGCTCTGGACCCCATAACTCAAGGCATAGACCGAAAGAAGCAGGCAGACAACGAAATCGGAAAGGACACTGCCGGGTGAAAGCAGTGCCAGGGACAGCGCCATGATTCCAAAAGTCCACAATGTCACGGGTCTCCGTGCAAACTGCGGAACAATCTTTATGGCTGCCAAGCTCCCTATAAGAAAAAACGAATCCGTTAAAACCAGCTGTCCGACATCGGTATCAAAGCTCGATGTCCCTAAGGCTCCGATGAGGACGGGTCCGAACATCAGAAGCACCGTTACTGGAATCGCCTGGCAAATCCAAAACACAGAAAGATAAGTCAGGTTTTTAAGGTTTCTCGGCTTAAATAAAGCTGTCTGGTCAACGGCTTTGACCTCTGGTTTTATTTCCTCAAGCTCAATTCCCAAACGAACACGGCTCAGCTCGGCCTCCTCATTGCGCCCTTTGCTTCTCAGCCATTGAACAGACTCCGGTGCGTTAAATCGTGCGGCTCCTAAGATCAGTCCGATGATGCAGGGAATCGCAGCAAAAGCTTCCCATGGAAGATCTGCTTTTACCGTCAGATAGGCACAAACAGCCGCGGCTATCGCACCGATGAACCAGGCCGTCATCAAAAGCACAAGGCGTTTAGCACGAAGTACTTTGGGAGAGTTCTCAGACAGCATAGCTTGTGCAATCGGGGAGTCACCTCCAATCGCCAAGCCAAACAAAAATCTTGAAATAAACCAGCTCAGAGAACCGAAACTCATGAATTGAGCAATCGATAAAACAGCCACAAACCAAGGAACCGTTCGGAAGAGAACCGCCCTTCCGTAAACGTCGGCGATTTTGCCAAATCCCATGGAGCCGATAAAGCTTCCCAATACATAGGCTGTTGCTACAAGTCCGAGTTCCAGCGCTGTGAACTGAAAAACGCTTTGAGCAAGAAGAAAAATAAAGCCTTGGGATGTCAGGACAAAGCCGTCCATAAAGGCAGAGCCTGTCGCCGAAACCCAAAGACGACTACCGCTAAAATTTTCTTTTCTCTCAATAACCTGCATTTTTTTCTTAGCGATATCAAGTTGTCAGGAACGGTTGAGCCGCAGCAAGATTGCTTCGGACATGATTGGTTTTCAACCAGGTTTCTTTACTTTAACCCACCATTCGTACTTCGTCACTAGTGGTTGCTCCGTAAACGCTGCGCGGCAGCGTGAAGAGTTTTTACCTATTGCCTAAAAGTCGGAACTTACCCAGCAATAAAGAATTTGTAGATCAGCGAGACCATCAAAATAACCAAAACAATATAGAGAATATTGCGGACAAATTTTCCGCCGATCTTGATGGCGTAGTAAGCCCCTACTCTATTGCCCAACATGCTGGCAATAGCGCAGGGAATGGCGATCTCATAGCAAACCGCCGCTCCGGAAGCAAAAGTCAGGAATGCAGCAAAGTTGGCCGCGATATTAAAGGCCTTGGCAGTACCCGAAGATTGAACCATGCCGATCTTTAGAAACACATGCAGTGCAATCAAAAAGAACGTTCCGGCGCCGGGACCGAAAAATCCTTCGTAAAAACCAATTAATACACCGATGAGAACAACGCGAAGCCAGAAATGATCTTTGGGAAGTTCGCCTTCTGTGAGTTTGAAGCCGCCGGTGAGGACCGTAAACAGAATTCCGAGCGGCAGCATGATCACAATGACCTTGCCCATGGTTGCGCCGTCAATCTGAAGCGCGCAGAAAGCACCAAAGGAAGCTCCTGCCATCGCCGAAAGAACGCCGACCGGGACAATCTTCTTCAAAATGAGATTGCTTCGCCAAAAAGTCCAGAGCGCAACAACCGAGCCGATACTTGTCGCAAGCTTTCCTGTTCCGAGCGCCATATGAGGAGGCATACCGATCAGCAGCAGAGAAGGAGCCGTAACAAACCCGGCACCGCCTGCAATCGAATCAATAAATCCTGCAACGAAGAAAGCGACGATACAAAATATCAACACGCCAAATGTTATTTCCATGGGATCAGCCGGCTTGGTATTTTTATTAATAAAGGCTTAAGTTTACCTAACTTCGGGCGGATTAATCCGTTTTACACCATGGTTTGAGGTTTCGAAACGTGGGTGATTACTAGATCATGAACTAAACTTTACCTTTCCTCAGTTTGAGTGAATTGTCCGTTTTTTAGCGAATTTTTAGGTTAATTTGCTTAAATAAATAAAGGGAATTTAGACTAAAAATGACAAATGCGTTAGCCCCGAAAACCCCCATATTAAAGGGTGTCATAACGGAAGTCCTTGATGACGGGAATGCAGGAAAAATTAACTGCGGGCACGGCAACATCTATACCTTTGTATCCGACCAGTTAGAAACAGGTTATTTGCCTGTTTTAAAGGATGTTGTTGAATTTAATTTAATTGAAGACCAGCCCTTCGCTATTCGCCTGTTTCATCGTTCGCAGGCACTCCATAGTTCCGGCAGCAGCGGAGCCAGTGTTGATCTTCGCGTAAAATGTCCGCACTGTGGAAAACCTATCCTGCCTAAAGCTGAATTCAAAGAAGGCCGCCTCATCGCTACGCACTGTCCCGAATGCAATGCCGAATTAGACAAAATCGAACGTCCGCCGAAAACGACTTTTTTTACATGGCTCATCGCCATTTTGGCTGCGCTGATCGTCGGCGTTGTTGTTTACGGAATTTTTGAACCCAACTTCTAGAACAAAGCGGCTGAACCTTTCAGCTCAACCGCTTTCAACTAAAACTAATCGGGATCTTCCTTGGTTATTGGCAGTTTCGTCACCAATATCTGGTCGATTCGATTCATTTCCATATCGATCACTTCGAATCGATAGCCCGCATATTCAACCTTATCAGTTAATTTCGGAATCTTGCGGAGCATATACATCATGAAGCCGGCAATGGTTTCATAAGTTTCTTCATCCGGCATCTTTTCGATTTCAAAGGTTCGCTCTACATCTTCAATCGGGGTTGAACCGTCCAGCAGCCAGGTTCCGTCATCACGCTGGACAATGTATGAGTTCTCCTCGGTTTGGACGAGACTGCCCATCACTGTACTCATGACATCGCCCAAAGTAATGATGCCGACCGTTAAGGCATATTCATTGACAACTGCTGCAAAGTCCCTGCCCTGCTTTTTAAACGTATCCAAAGCTTCGGATAACGAAAGAGAGTCGGGGATCATCGGGATGGTTTTAACCAGTCCTTTCTCCTTCAAAGAGAATTTGTCATTTTCCAGAGCTTTGCAAAGTAAGTTCTTGGAGTCGACATAACCTAATACTCGGTCAATTGTCGAATCACAAACAAGATACTTGCTGTGCGGGTTGCTTTCGATTAATGGGCGAATCTTCTCAAAGGTATCGCTGATTTTGAAATACGTAACGGAGTCGCGAGGCGTCATTGCACTCGTGACTAAGCGGTCTTCCAGAGACATAACGTTTTCAATCGCTTCTTGCTCGCTGCTGTCCAACAGTCCGGCTTCGGTTCCGGCGCCGACGGTAGCCAGAATATCCTCGCTGGTAATCGTTGTTTCGTTCTTTGTCGGCAATCCCATGAGTTTAAGGATGCCGTTGCTTATCTCTGTTAACAGCCAAACAAACGGTTTAAATAGCCAGATTAAAAACATCATCGAACCGATGAGCATCAAGGCCAGAGGCACTGGCTTATTTAATCCGATACGTTTAGGAATCAAGTCTGCAAACAGCACGAAAATCATCGTAATCGTAAAGAACGAGCAGAAGAATCCCAAGGAAGAAGCCAGCTCAGGAGAACAGAAATAAAGAAACAGCTTCTCAAAGAACGGGGAAAAAAGTGTCTCGCCGATAATACCGCCCAAGATGGCAATAGCATTTAGGCCAATTTGAATCACCGAAAAGAACGGGCCCGGTTTAACTTGAAGATCAAGTACTTTTTGAGCTCGTTTGTCCCCCGCATCCAATGCTTGATGTAATTTAACTTTAGGGGACGCAGCTAGCGAAATCTCTGCCATAGAGAAATAGCCGCTGAAAAGAATGAGAACAACAATGGCGATAATTCTAGTTGTTAAGTCCATTTCCATGGGCTGCACCTTTTAGGGAACAAGACAATCTATCTAATATAGACAAAGTATGAAGTTAAGGGGTTGGATTTGATTTATTTTGAGGATTTACAAGGGAATGACCCAAACTAAAACTAAAGAAGAGTTGCTTAGCTTGCTAATTAAATGTGCGCAAGAAAACTTTACCTTTTGAAAAGCTCAATTGGATCGCTCTGAATTAAAAAGGGAAAAATCTAAGAATTTACCCACTCTTCAGACCCGAAAAGCTCGGTAATTTCTAAGCTTCTGACATTAATTTCTCTCGAGCGAAAAACTCTCCAACATTACCTTCATATAGTGTAAGTCCGAATCAGCCCCGCTTGCGCGGGGAACTCATGGGTTGGTATTGCGCGATGAAATCTCCTGACGGTTCATCCCCGCTTGCGCGGGGATCTCATAGTGGCTGCCTCGATATCACGCTTCATTTTCGGTTCATCCCCGCTTGCGCGGGGAACTCTGTCATCGTGTCGATAATCACATCAATTCGTTCGGTTCATCCCCGCTTGCGCGGCGAACTCTTGAGACCGGCAAACTCACCATTGACGACGGCCGGTTCATCCCCGCTTGCGCGGGGAACTCCACGCTCCAAGCGGTTTGCAATTGGCTCGGCGCGGTTCATCCCCGCTTGCGCGGGGAACTCGAATGAAATCGCGTAGCACTCGATACCGGCGCCGGTTCATCCCCGCTTGCGCGGGGAACTCGCAAGCGCGCTAAGTTCTGTTGTCATCTGAAAAGGTTCATCCCCGCTTGCGCGGGGAACTCGAATTTTTGTACCGTTTGTACCGTTTTAGACCCGGTTCATCCCCGCTTGCGCGGGGAACTCAATATCATACTCATGACGTTCGTAAAATTTAACGGTTCATCCCCGCTTGCGCGGGGAACTCCCTCTGAGGTTCTCTAAATCGTCGAGCTGTCTCGGTTCATCCCCGCTTGCGCGGGGAACTCACTTAAAATGGTTATAACATTACGTTAATCGGCTTACTGCTAAGCTTTTAAAGAACGATTCTAAACAAGAATAAAGCTATTAAAGATACTATCAGTTTTCTCTGAAATGCCGAAGCCTTCGTAGAGAGGAGAAAATGTGTTGACGGGGAACTAAGCATAAAAATGGCGGAAAGGGAGTCCGTGAAAGCACATGGATTAGAGGGCCTTTCAGACGGATATTTTAAAATGTCCACCAAAATGTCCACCACACGACATTGATATCTTTTCTATTCGCTTTTTTCTTTACTTGTGGTTTTCTGCACAGAATTTAATAGCTCTGTCAGCTCGGTCGATAGCTTCTTTGTATCTGACTGCCAAGCTGAGACATCTATTACGTTGCCGATCGGCGTTGGTTTTGGACATTCTCTCAATGTCTGCGAGCTGGCCGCGCATCCGGTCAAGCTCATCACGAGAAGCAGACTCAGCAAGCCTAAGCTCAGATAAAGCAACTGCGTCGCTCGTCTGCTGGGCTTTGTATGTCTCAATCGTTCTCTCGAGCGTTGTGATTTGAGCACGGGCATTTTTGATTTCCTCCTTGTTCTGCCCCTGATGGAAGCCGTAAAAGTATGCGGAAACGACCACAAGGAGCGCACCAATAATCTTTAGTACCATGGCCACCATCCATAGAAGTAGACCTGGTAGGCGTACGAACCCAGCATGATTGTCAGGTCAATGATGTAAAACCACTTCCAGCGTTTGAAAAGCTCTAGCAGTCCAGGTTTAAATTCTCCGATCTTTATTAGCCATTGGTCGCGGACGACGAAACAACCTCCTAGAAACATAATGAATGAAGCACCTATGGCGCCCATAATCCATTCTCCGGGAGTTCGGTTCAGATAGGTAGGAAAAAAGCTACCTCCACCATATTTAATACAAGCTCTACAAAACAAAATTACTACGTTAAGCAAAGCAACATTGAACGCGCAAAAAGCATAAGCCCTCCACAGAGTAAGCTTTGTGGGCCTGCTCATCCATTCTTCCGCCAGTGACCAAAAATTCACGGGGTATGCTCCTTGTAATGACGCGAGGAAAATCCCCGCCAATGCTATAATTTCACTTATGGATGTTTCCTCCATAAAGATTGTTTTATGGCCGCTCAGTGCTCCAACACTGGGCGGTTTTAATTTTTAAGAGAAGAATAGATTCAGCTCTCTCATACGCCGATCCCTCAGCCCTTTCGTGACAACAGGATTGTCCGGGTTGCAATACTTCGGCCACCAGGTGCGCACGTTCTCCCATTCGCCGCGGTTAATCATTCCGAACAATCTGTAAGTCCTGCACTTCGTCAGACCGAAGTTGTAGACGAACGACATCAGGGCGATAAACTGATTCTCGTTGATGTCGATATGGATAAGCGTTGCAAGCTCCTCCTGGGTGCGCTGAAGGTCTCGATCTAAAAGCTCATAGGCCTCGCTCCGCGTGATGACATCTCCTTTGTGGACGTTCTGAGCATGGCCGAAACCAATCGTCCAGTGCCCGGTTGGACATTTATAGGCCTCGGTCTTAAAGCCTTCTTGTTCTGCCACAAACTCGGCTGCGAGTTCCGGAGGGAATAGCATTAAATTTTGCTTTCTCATTTGGGATTTTCTCCTTTGATGTTAGGCTCGTTCACGCCCAACTTCTCTTTGACTTTCTTGTCCTGCTGTTGCTGTACTGAATCCAGGAGGACCCTGAACCTGGAAGGGATGACAGATCCCAGGCCCGCCTTCTCGACGTTCTCCAAGATTGATATGAGTTCATTAACTGATAAAGCACCGATCGCCCAGGCGCCGATAAATGGCATGGAGAGAATCTGGTCAATGCCGTGAAAGCCGATGGCCGTGAGCAGGATGACAAACTTGCGCAAGATCCCTTTTAATCCGACACGTGACGATAGTGTGTGCGTGACTTTTGCTGCGTAAAGGCCTGTCAGATAATCCGCGACCACGAAAGCGAACAGCCAATTAAAGAGAAAGAGGTGCTCGCCCATCACGCTGGCGACTAGGCCGCTAAGAAGACTGCCGATACCGACAACCAAGTTGCGTATCGCATTGGCGTCCAGGTCGCGCACAATATTGAAAAGGTCCTGCAACATATCGTCCTTGAGGTTTACGTTCTGCATTTTGGCTAACTCGATAGGCCTCAATGCAACGGCTCCTCGCATTGTCAACTATCGTGTCGGCTTCAAGTATCAGGACCATGTTAGGAGCGCTCCAGAGTTCAATGCGCACACCTGACGAAAAGCCCCTCGAGTGAGGGGCGGAGCGGTTAGGTGGAAGCAGCTAGCGGATAAAGCCGTAGTTCGACATCCTTAACATGGTTTCCGCCAAGGCTGACATAACTACCCTTTGTAACGGGCATACTAAACTTGCCGCCGCCATTAGCCCACGGAACTAGCGACTGAGCCCCGGGGCCAGCCGCATAGCTGGATTCATTCGTTCCGGTAAATGAGACAACAAGAACGCCGTCGTTAGGCATTACGCCCTGATAGATAGAGCCCCAATCGTCATTAACGTCGGTTCCTGTCATCACTATTGGAGAGGCTCCCCAGGCAGGTTGGGCAAAATGCGCGGCTTCGGTTTTTGTTGTTCGGGTATTCAGTAATAACTGGAGGAGCGACTTCAGCATGATGCACCTCCTACAAGTGAAGTGCTACGTTGCCCCTTCGCTAGGAACGAATTTTGCCTCAAGCGGTTGCTGATCGTCCGTCTCGCAATAGAGACTAACGGTATTCCCCTTCCGAACCGGAGTTGTAATTCTGAGATAACCTTGAGAGTTAACGCAACACGCTCCCAGCTTTCCGGTAATGCCGACATTGACGACCGATGGCCGGTTTCCGCCGAATGTAATCCATCCATCACTTGGAGGCGTATAAAGCTGAGCCTGAGCGTGGTTAACAAAGAACGTTGTTCCGGGATTTGGGTTTGAGAAAAGACCTTGACTTCCGACCCATTCCTTTTTGCTAGTAAGGAACTTCTCCGCAAAGAGCTGTACCAATGACTTAAGCATAGGCCACCTCCTTGCAGAAGAGCGTTCTTAAGAGCTTGATTCCCCCCCCCGACTAGCTTATAGCATAGAATTTTATAGTTTCTTGTCGACGTGTTTCCCCACGGATCTAAGACGACTTGTATTTCCTCTCCTTTTCTTGCGTATCCGCTCTTTTCTTCGTAAACCGCATTGCCAAAAATTTTGTTGCCGAAATTGACCTGAACCCCAGAAACCCTAAGACCAGTGACTCCCTCAACGTTGCTTGTCAAAGCCATGTCTGCTTCTCCTATGAAGAAACAATCAAAAGGAGCAGCTGCCTTGAAAATCGTATTTGTGCTTGTCAGAGCTAACGTTGTCGGGGCTGAAGAATAATCAGGGATACCCTGTCGTGCAACTAAGGAGGATTCCTTCTTACTGTAGAACTTGCTCAGCAGGAGGCTCAATACGTTTTTCAGCATAATGCGCCTCCTGCATTTGCCGTTCGGCTATCGAGTAGCCGCTGAATTAAAGATTTCAAACTCATTAAAAACCTCCTTGTCTCATAGATGTTCTTGCATCGACTTTCTGCTGTAGCTCGTAAGCTAAAGCAGTCGGAAATACGGGCCAAGCGACAAACGGAAAACCTTCGACTTCAGGCAAGTTTCTGAGCGCCTGTCGGTATGTCTCAAGACTGATGCGGTCTGCGTCATCCAGTGCTGATCTCTTGGCTCCCGCGCTTCTTGCCACGGTAATATCCGGCAACTTCACATAGTCGTCGGTGTCGCTGATACGGGCGTTTCTTTCCGCTTTAATCTCGTTGCTGTAGCGCTGTGTGCAGAATGCGTCGGAGTTTTCAGGCAACTCGGATTCTGTGTAGAACTGACCGTCGGCGGATTGGAACAATCCAGCGGGAGAGAGTTCGCCCTGCCAAAACTTCATGCCGTTGTAGGTTTCCTTGAGCTGGTAGTGCTCAGCGGCGTATGCGTCATCCTCTTCATTATTGAATACGTGGACAACGGGAGAATTACTCCTTGCGACAATGCGGCCTTCGTGGTCGCGAATGCAATACTTCTCAACGGGTCGAGCCATTGCCTCGGCCAAGTACTTCTGTTTGATTTCACTTAGTGTGGTCATTCAGTTCTCCTTATGATTCGTTCGTCTCTTGAGCTTCCAAGGCGGCAATCTCTTCTGGTGTGGCTCCGGCGGCTAGGCATAGTTCTTTAAGCACCTGAATGACTTTGAGGTTCTTATGGACCTGCTCTGCCTCCGACGCGGTTAAAGTTTGCTCACTGGTTTGGAGCACCGTGGTCGGCATGATGTCCGGACGAAGTTTCGGTCCTACGCCGCTATTGGCAAACAACTTCTGTAGCAATATTGGTAAGGCCATTGCTATCTCCTATAAATCACAATCTGCCTGTCAGCAGGCACACTGTCGTTAAAAACAATCTGTGTTTGAGAAATTTCCTGATAGTCCACGGTCGGCGTCACCAGAAGGCCGTCGATAAAAACCTGCAACTTGTTGCCGCCAACCGTGTGCTCGGGCACGTCATAAGCTCCGCCTGAAGCAATCGCTGTAGGTCGGCTTTGGCTGACTGCCACCTGCACGAGGTCTTGGCCGTTGGTAACAATCGCGGCGATATGCTCGTTCTTTCCGATAGAAGATGAGAACGTGATCTTGCCGCTTGAAGTCTCGGTGTAGTCCGTACCCTCGATGCACAAAAGACCGTTCAGGAAAACTTGCAATTCATGGCTTCCAACCGTGTAAGGCGGCGTGTCGAAAGAAGTAATCGACGCGCTCCGAGACGTGCTGACAACCACCTGCACGGTGGACGCCGCTCCTCCCGGGGACGGGACTCCCGGGAACGGGACCGCCGTACCGTTGTCGTTAATGAAAGCCGAATACGTAGTCATAGCTATTGCTTCAAAATGATTAAGCCGCCGTCACGTAAATTCGCAGGCACGTCGTCGAGATTGCTGACAATACAGCTATCGACATAAGCCTCGCTGATCGTCACTTTCTTGTCCGCCGTAGCCGCGGCGAGACTGATTCCCGTACCCGCCTCCAATTTCAGCGTGTCAGTTTTCCCCGTGGCCGTGATCGTCGTGGAACCGACTACCACTTTGGATATGGCGTTCTGGTTGACCTCGGCGCCCGCAGTGATACCGTTTAACTTGGTTCTCTCGGCCGAAGTCATCAGCTTCTTGGTATTACCTTCAGTGATAGAGTCGGCTGTATCTGTGGCCTTAATGAAAGCACCTGCGGCCGCCACATTGTCCCTGTCGGTCTTGTCTGCGCCTGCCTCAATGCCTCCGAGTTTCGTGAACTGCGCGGCAGTCATCAGACCATCGGCGGCAGAGGTCGCGGGTGCGTAAGTCGTGTCGGTGAACTCAGCGTCCGCAGGCACACTCTTGCCAATCGTGTAGCCGCTGTCTTTGATGATCTTGCCGCTAGTTCCGTCGAAAGCGGCGACATGGTTTGCGACTGAGTTCGCGGGGCCTGTTACTGCGCCCACGATATTGACCTGCAACACGGCCCAATCGCTGTTAGAGGCGCTCCCCGACGCATAGTTTTTAACGCAGACAACGAAGTCGCCTGCTTCGCAGACCTTACCTGCGTAAGTGCCAGCGTCCTGCACAATGTACTGCCAGCCTGCTTTATAACTGACAGTGGGCAAGCCGCTTGTGGTAGTCAGCGCGCCTTTGAAAACGACACCGCCATTGATTAAAGCGGCCACATCTGTCCGGAGCTTTTCAATCTCGGCTTCAACGTTAGAGCCCACGCCCGCCGCGTCATTGATAATGACCTGAGCCGCAACGGTCTCAGGATTGAGCTGGGTTTGCGTTTCCCCGTTTTTGCCATATAACTTTGTATTAAGAGCCATTATTCGATTCCTTATAGACAACTCGAGCGGACAGCTCTGCGAGCGAATCTTCCAGTGCGCTTAGGCGTGCCTCAGTAGTAGAAGCTTCCCCGTGGTCATAAGGCACGGTCCAAGCGTTGAGCGCGTCGCCCGCCTCGAGGTTGAAGTTGACTTTGATCTGTGTGCTCTCGGTGCCCGTGACACCTGTCTCATTCCAGTCAATAACAGGGATTAAGAGAATGCCGTTCCAAGAGAGTCGGAGGTGCTTCTTGCCCGCGACGTATTTCATGCTGTTCGGCAGAGTGATTGCAGTGCCCGCGGTGATTGCAGCCGTGAGCGTCCATGTCTCAGCGTTGCAAGCAACTCCTGCTTCAGGCGTTACTTCCCCTGTCTCTTCGTCAACCGTGCCGCCGATAGGTATCACCCAAACTTCGAGGCGGTCATTGGCCTTGGCAGGGAACAAGAGTTTGACTTGAGTGGATAAGTGGCTTGTTTGGCCGACCTCTTCGTATTGCTGTTCCGGATATAAAATCGTGCCGTTGAGCGATAACCGAAGGTGGTTCAAGCCGACCACGTACTGGATTCCGGAAGGGAGCGTGATCGTCGATCCGGAGGCTGTGTCTACGTTGAACGTTTTGACAGCCTCAGAACAAAGCAGGCGATTCAAAGTCAGAGCCGAGTTTGCCGCCGAGTTGATACGATCTAACTGCTCAGCAAGGAGTGCGTTCGTTGAATCGAGTATCGCCGCGATCTGACCCTGAGCGAACTGCGCAATCTCCTCGATCTTATCGTCGGCTTCGCTTTCCAAAGCGGCCTTGAGTGTCGGGACGAGCGCGTTTAATTCGTCCCTGAGCTGGATAACCTGCTGGTATGTTTCGCCTGCGAGTTGGGCGTACTCGTTAGCCGTCGCGGCAATTTCCAGGATCTCCCGGAGAACTTGTTCCGGAGTTTTTCCATTAGTGATCGGGACCGTGAGACAGCGGCGCATCTGTTCGGCCAGCTGCTGAATCTGAATAACGCGGCGGTCTTCTTCTTTATTGATCGAGGTCGGGTTGAAATTCCCGTACATCGTCAAATTCAGATTCTGGGTATACGGGACCCCGCTGCAGATTGCGAGCTTGTGCCCGGTAGCGAGTGCAGTCTTTAAAGTCACGCGCCCGCCCGGTGTCGTATTCTGGTCGGAGTTGAGCGTACAGGTGTAGGCGTCTTTACTCAGCGTGGTTTCGTTTTCGTCTGCGTCAGCCACAATGACGACAACGTCATCGGCGCTCAGCATGTAGAAGTCAAAATCAAACTGCGTCTGCCCCGTGCCGGTAAACGGACCCGCTTTGCGATTACTTTCAGGAACCATATATCTATCCTCGATTTGAAGAAAAATATAAAAGTCCCCAAAAGTTCAATGCGCACTATTTCATAATCTCCCAGCGGTCCTTGGATTTGGCTACACGCGGGAGTCGTCCGGGCATTGCGCTCGTCGGCTGCCACCAGTATCCCGTGCCGCGCATCCTCATGGATTTGCGCTCCATACGTCTGTGATACCCGGGATTCATCATCTCCTGAAGTTGGTTAAATACCGCGTGATTAAGAAGCTGTTTGGTGTACCAGAGATTAACCATCGGGGTGTTGCTCTTGGCAAAGCGCAGGACGTTGGCGCCGATATCTCGATCGTCCTTATATTTGTCATAGATTGTGTAAGCGTCCAGCATGGAGGAGAAAACCGGGCCGAAGGCGTTGTAGATATTCGGGTGGCCGTACTTGTAATCGCCCAAAGCTGAGACAAGAATGTCCCCGGCAAAACCGGCGCCGCCGCCTGAGGTAAATGCCCTGCCAACATTCTCCCAGGTAAAGGGGTCCTGGATGTCCTGGCCGTTGAGAACGTCTTTGAACATGTTGGAAACAAAGGAAAGCATGGTAGTCGCGCCCATCACTGCTACGTAATAGCCGACCCAAGAAGCGCGTGGCAACATTGAGCCGTTGCGTTTCTTGTACCGATAAAGATCACCCGCTCTCTGAAAATGACGAGTCAACATCGCAGTGGGAAAAGATTTAAATAGGAAAAAACATTGCCACGCTTCACCCGCGATTGTGCCCCGTGGAGCGCCCCAGTTGGAGATTGCTCGGGTGTAGAGGTCTGGCTGAAGGGAAGCCATGTGCGCGTCATCGAAAACGAAGGCCAAATAATCCGAGGCGTACTTCTCCAGCGCGTGGCGAGAGATTCCCAGCGTGGCAAGGTCCGCATCCGAGATATTAAGAATGCTGTTCTTAGTGACAAACTCAGCATCGCCGAACTTCTCAGCCGGCGCCTTCTGGATGACCTTCCAAAATGTCTCATCGAGGCCGAAGTTCTCCAGGCGCTCTCTTAGCCAGCCGTCACACGTATTCCAATCATACTTTCGTGCGTTGGTGTAGAACGTCATGGCCGTGAGCGCCGCACCTCTTCTGACTCCGTCAGTCCACTGCGATAATAGGGAGGCCCTCATGGTGGCGTCTGCTAATTTGGAAGTCACGCCCTGGCTCATGTTGTCCGTGACGAATCTATTGGCGGCAGAGTTAAAAACGTCTCCGATCACGCCCGCCTGAGCGGCAAAAGCAATATCCCGTTTGTCGGCCGGATTGAGCGATTTAGCCAGGTAATAGGCGCTCTTAGCAAACGGCATTTTGTTGACCCCTACCATCGTGAAGTAGGTTCCTATATCCGACAAGCTCGTAATAAATGCCCCGCCGAGTTTGCCCGCCACCTGAATATTCCGAACTCCTTGGGCGATTGCGGCCAGTGTTTCATTCTGGATACCTCTGCTGCCGTTAAGGTTTTTCCACATTGCGTTGAGCATGAGGTGGTTAGTCGAAACCTTCTTCCCAAAAACGTTGTTGGATTGATTGTTAAGGATTTCCGTCGAGCGGTTCAGCGTGTTGAAGGTACTCGTAGGGCTCGGTCCCATTTCCTCCAGGAGCGTAATGTCTCGCGACATCGCGCTGACGTGCGACAGCATAGTGCCGAAGATCGACGGGTTCTGCCCAAACATCCGGTTATATTCGATCCGGGCCTTGTAGTCTTTGAAGTGGATCGTACGGTGCTCCTGGCGCTGTTCCGACTTCGCCTTAGCCCTGCCGCTCGGCTTTGCGTCGGCAGCATTCTGATGCTGGTCGCCGTTTTCCGTAATGGACATGTACGCTTCCCGGAGGACGTTCTTTATCTCCACGTCGTTCATTTGCTGTAAGTTATCGTCGAGGTACTGAGTCTTATCCAGTCGCTCGAAAACGAAGTCGACCCACGCATCACGGTTCGCGGCAAAATCATGCTTTTTAAATACCTGTGTTGCCGCCTTTGCTCTTGCCGCAGTACGTCCGGCAAAACTCTTCGGCGTTTTTTCTGCCAGGATTCTGGCGGCGTTGAGCACCTTGCCCTGGTTGTGTGTCTGCGGCATGATCCAGTCCTCTCGGGATCGGATGTCTCCGCCCGCTCGGTTGTAACGCTCACGCATTTTCTCCGTGCACTGGATCCAGGCTTGTGCGGCTTTCTTGTAGTCCGCGTTTTTAGTATCGACGCCGGAGATCTCTGCCAGAATACCCGCGACCGCATCGTCGTTTTCGATCAAGCCGAAAAACTTAGGGCAAGCGGCCTGGAGGGTGTCCACCAACTCCGAGGCGTATTCTTTGGATACGCCCACCGCGTGCTTGTCGACTTTATCCAAATACCTCATGGCGGCCGAGTTTGCACTCAGTCCCTTGGCCCGCATGTCGGCGGTGTAGTTCTGCATAGCGGCGAGCGCGATCACCTGGCGCTGTGCGTTGACCTTCATACGGGTGGCCCGGTACTGCATATCCTGTGCCACGAGCGCGGCGGCCTTGGCGACATATTGGTCCTTGGTCAGGTTGGGCTCAGTTTTCCGGATATCGAGCACCTTGCTTTTAATGTTAAGGACAATGTCCTCGCCCTCTTTCGCGGTGAGCTGTCGGCCGATAACTTGGCTAACCGAGTCCAAACATTCTTTCTTTAAGCCTTTTGCCATTTTCTAATCCTTAATCGAAGGCGTTATTGGTAAACATACAAAGCGCGGCGCGGGACATTCCGCTTGCGTCCTTCTCCAACTGCTCAGCCGCTGCCAGGTCTCCGGCTACCATCTCGCGCGGCGTGGTCTCGTTGCCGTTCTCGTCCAATATCGGCATATCTCCGTACTTCTCCATGTCAAGACCAAAGCGACTTTGGACAAATTCGTCATCCGTCATAACGCCTGCCAACTTGCTTTGATCCGGCGCCTGCTCGGTCTTAATGCCTAAAGTCTCCAGGGCGTCCTTAATCACGGCTTTGGTCTCGTCCGGCAAATTGGTGTTATCGACAACTTGAGTGACCGTCCGGCCGAAGTCTTCTCCAAATAGGCTCGGAGAATCCGCTTCGCTCTTGGCCGTGATTTCCTTGTCAGTTGCGAGCATTCGGGCGTAGACGTCTCGGACTTCAGGCGTTAATTCGACGTCTAAGTCTGCGGCAGATTTATAGATCGACACGAGCCAGTCCTTGAACTGCTTGAAGATCGCCTCCAGCCTGGAGGACGGTGCGACACCGTCACGGAGGTACTGCTCAAAGCCACGGGCAAACTGCTCGTGGAATTGCCGCTTTTCTTCGAGCGATAAGCCGTTCCATTCTTCCAGGTCCTTGAGGCCGAACCAATCCATCAGCGTCTGAATGTCGGCCCTCACCTGCTCGGGCGCATCGGAGCGCATTGCGACATCGGTCATGACGTCCAAGAAGTAATGTCCGGACTCGTGGACGAAAGTCGATTCGTCGGCCGTGCCGAACAAAGTAATCATGCGTTCGGCAGGCGTGTACATGCCGCGGGTGTCTTCGGATTTGAGCTTACTCTGGGGCAAAACTTCGCCTTGAGTCTGCGTGGCTTTAACTTCTGCCTCTTTAGCCGCGGCCGCCTTGTCTTCAAAGTATCTCTGAATTAAAATAGACCTAACTGGCCCGGCAGGTCGTGACTGCTCAACCCCCGGGTATGGGTCTTGGATAGTGGTCACGACATCTTCAATCGGCGTAACCTCGTGTAAATAGAATCGCTTGTGTTCGCCCGTATCAATGACGATCACTTCGCAAACGTACTTCTTCCCCTTAATTAAAATTGGCGCGGCTAGCACCCATGTATCGTATCGACGTTCTTTCCAGTTTTTCTGGTAGTCGAAAATCTTTCCGCTCTTTATAACTTCAGGGACGGCCATGAAGGCCATAACTTTATTACGGCCCAATCCATGAGAAGCGGAAGATTTTACGGCCGCCTTATTTAACTTCACTTCCCCTAGAATCGGGTTTTCGACTTTGCCACCGTACCGCTCCGCGAAGAAGTCCGCCACCTCCTGGTAGAGATTGCCGCTTCCGGAAGAAAACTCGTCACCGCTTAGCGTAAAAATTGGTTCTTGCTGAATGCAGTCCTTCAATACAACTTCCGGAGATTCAACTCCATCAGGCATATTCGCCTGCTGTCTGAAACCCTCGGCTGTTTCCTTTCCGCCTTTGCGAACCTTGAGGGCGTAGCGTTTCTCCAGCTCGTTGGCGCTCATGCCTAACCGCTCTCCCAGTGTTCTGTAGAAAGCGTCGTAGAGGTCAGCGGAATAGGCCGCGAGTTTTTCTTTAAACCCGGCGCCCAGGAGCTGGTTAAACACACGATCTCTGAAGGAGTCAAACTGCGTTCTCAGCGTTTCCGGATCGACGCCTTCGCCTGAGACATTAACCGGCTCGCCATCGTCCAACTGTTCCCGGGCAAGTTTCTCGTCGGCGATTGACTTGTTGATATCGCCGTTCATGCCTGAGGGTTGATCGCCCTCGATCACGTCAGCGTTACGGAGCTCCATGGCGGCGTCCACCGCGCTCGGAGTGATCGAATCGATTGCTCTATCCAGGGCGCCGAACTCGCTCTTGACCTGATTGAAAACCTCGTCGCGGCTGACTTTGCCGAAAAGGCCTTCGCCTCCGCTCTCCTGCTGAGCCACCTCATTGAATCGGGCCAGGGCGTCTTTGAGCCTTTCGGGATTCTTGGATAAAAGAATGTCCCTAAACCAGGCTTGCGCCGGCGTGGCCTCAAAGAAAGATTCCGTAATCTCGCCTTCGACCTTTTCGCCGTTAATCTTGCGGGCCTCTTGTTTGGTTTGCATGTAGTCAGCGAGCGCCTCCATGAGGTCGCCTGAGAAGTCAAAATCTCCGCCGTGACGTCTGAGTTTGACGACCTCGGGTGCGGCGGCCTGGAGAACGTCCATCACCTGCTTGTCCTTCGGGTCGTCGGCGATAAAGCGGTTAATCAGTCGGTTGTCCGGATATGCCGCGGCAAAGATCGCCGACTTCATTCTTTGGCGGACATTGTCGTAGATAACCTTGCCTTCGGCGTCAATGAGCCCTTCTTTATCCGGAGTGCGCCGTACAAACTCATCCATCGAGCGGACAGCGATACCGTTGTCCTTAGTAAACTCAACCTCCTCCAGGCGTACATTTCGGGCGTCCTGGGCGGCCTGCTCGGCGGGATTGAGCTTCAGCGTTCCGGTACGGTTGGACAATTCGCCGACGCCTTCTTTGACGTCTGCATCGTCCATCACGCGCACGAGGATCGGCTCGCGCATCTTCTTGACCGCGCGGCGGCTGATGCCGAATTCCTTCAGGGCTTTGGTCAATTCCTCTTTGTACTTCGTAGCCTTGACGTTGCGATAGGCTTCCTGCAGGCCCGCGATACGTCCGTTGCCTGCGATCGCTCGGGCGCCTTGCACTTCCGGATTAGTGAAGTCGGCATTGAGACTGCCGTCAACGCTGTTAGACGTCATCACATCGCTCGCCTCAATCAGGGCATAGCGCATCGTGGTGCGATCACCGTTGGTGTCCGAGACTGTGACCGTCTTACCGAGAATAGCCGAAGAGTTCTCCGGCAAATACGCGATCACGGGCGTGCCCTCGCCCAAAGTTGCGCCGTTGCGCAGGCGATTGAAGTCAGGAGCCTGAGCGATCTGCTGCATCTGCAAGCGGCTTTCTTTACCGCTTCTGTCGCGATTCTGGATGGACTCAAGCACACTCTTATTCATGCGGCTTGTCTGTCCTTCCACGGGGGCGGCCGTGGCTTCTGCTTGGGCCTTTTCCGCCGCCTCTCTTGCAGCTCGAACTCGGGCACCTCTAGCGCCGAGAAGGCCGAAACCTGCGCCCATGAGGGCGGATGTTGTTAGGCTTACAGGATCGAAAGGATCGTACTCTTTGGAGATAACCGAATAGTCCGCGTTATCCAGGACGAACTTAATCGCCGACTGCTCAGTGATGTCAGTTGCGGGATTGACCAGGGCGCCGAAGGTCGCAGACTTCAAATAACTTGTGCCGAGGGAGGCGGGGAGCGCCATGCCGACAGCGTTTGTCACGCCTGTAATCAAGCCCGCTTTCGTGGCCGTCTCTGTATCCACGCCCTTGTCCTGGAGCTTATCTTTCTCATAACGTCCGAGGTCGGCGCCGAATAGCGCACCGCCGACGAACGGATTGCCGCCCGCGAGAACGGAGTAACCGATACCCTTGGCCAAAGGACCGACCAGGCCGTAGAGGATCATGGCCGCCGTGCCGGTGGTCTCGGGATTCGGCGTGTAATCGTTCTTGATCTTGAGGCGAGCCTCTTTTGCGTCTTGCCTCAGGCGATTGACTACTGCATCCTTATTGACATTGAGGTCGGGCGCAAAGGGATCCTCCTGCTGGGCGAGGTAGTAATCATCATCTTCGACCCTGAGCGCGGCCAGCTCGTTAATGTCTGATTTAGTGGCTTCCCATTCTTTTCCAATAGATTGGCCGATCGCGCCCCAGGAGCCCTCGAAAAGTCCGGGCGTCAGGGCCTCGGCGTCTTTCTCCGGAGCGCTGTACTGATTGATGACCTTGGCTTCTTCATTGGTCAGTCCGAAACGATTGATCCAGCTCATTTAATTCTCCGGGAAATTGTGTCGTTAAGGTCAAGTCGGAAGGGCTCGCCCTTCTCGTCAGTCACGTAGCGCAGACCGTCACGGATAAAGTAGACACCGTCGCCGACCCATTTAAGAGGTGCGGTGTTGATGAGCCTGGCGGTTTGCTCCGGCGATATCACTTGGTTCCGATAAACGAGCCGTTTGCCGCCCTTCAGGAAGTCCTTGCTGTAGACCTGCAGAACGTCTTCAAAAGATCCGAGCTTGGTAAAGGTCATCAAGTCCTTACTCGCCTGCGACAGGCGGGAGGGCAAAATGATCTTTGCGCCGTTGTGCTCTGCCACCGGGCCGATAACGTTCTCAATCGCCGTGTCCACGTCGCTCGAGCCGCCCGCCTGGAGCGCATAAGCGTGCTCGTTTAGAACTGCGGAAATTAGATCCTCGTACTCCGGACTTCCGGCCGGGATCGGCAGCACACCGTCCAGCTTCTGACGAATTTCCGGCTCGTCCTTATTGGCGTCATTGACTTTGTTTCTACGGTAGTAATTGCCCTTGATTTGACGGAGCGCACCGTTGTTCTCTCGGCCGCGAGGCGTGGAGGCGACGCCCAAAGCGATAGAAAGCAGATGATGATTTTTGCCGATATCGGTTGCCAGAGCCGCCAGGGCGTCACTGTCGCCAGTAACCGGATCAAAGATCGCGTCGGAGAGTTTCTGTGCGTACTCCGCCTGGTGGTCCTCGTCCATATTGGCGAAGGCTTGGCATAACCCTGTGGCCTCGGTTTTGGTGAGGATATGCGCGTCAGTGCCGAATCGCTTGGCCACGTCCTTGTAGCTGCTGATGCGGTTGGTGAGCTCTTGGATGGCGAGCGTCTGATTGCTCCAGTTCGTGATCGGTTTAAAGCCGAGTTCCGGGATCCCCACAATCGCAAAGCGCATCGGATCCTTGGCTCGCTCGGTCTTGACCTTCTCTGCGGCCTTATCCCACGTGGTCTTCTGCTCCATGCGGGTGGCGTACTCAGGATCATCTTTCTGAGGCGTGAGCGCTCTGCTCGTAGCGTCCATGTCGCCTACAGACATCGCCGGCATGGAGTGGATGGCGGCATTGAGCTGGGCCTGTTTCTCCACTTCGGCGTGCATTCTGACGCCCTCGTCCTGACCGTAAACGCTAATGAAGTCTGCTACATCCGGGAGCTCGGCTACGTCGCCCGTGTTGATCGCACGGGATAAGACGTTGTCCACGGAGCGTTTTAACTCGACCTTGGCCTGCTGAGCCTGCTGGCCGCGTCTTTGCCTGGAGGCGCGGAATAACTTGATCTTGTCCGGAAGAGGTAACGCATCGATCACCGGATCGCCTGTCTTGACGTTCGGATTGAAGGCCACGTCCTTAGATGTCAGGCGCGGAGCTTCCGCCTTCTGAGACAGAAGTTTCCCGTTATCGTCTCGGCGTTCTCCATGAGGGCCGATAAAAATGTTTTGCCCGTTCTCTACTACCCAGTGGCCTCCGACATAATTCTTTCCGTCGTGGTACTTGCTCTCGACACTAAAAGTCGGATGATTTGGCTTTTTAAACGTATCGGGGAAGTGGCCGTTTTCTGCTTGAGCCGCGCCCGCCTTCCATGCGCCTCTAAGGTCATAGTCGTAAACATCACGCTCATGGCCGATCTTCTTTGCCCATGCTTGGTACTGCTTTTCTTCGTCCTCAGTGAGTTGAGTATTAAATTTGTCGGAGTAATCGTTCTTATCGATTCCCAGCGCCTTATGGACTCCGGCTGTAATCGTTTCTTGGGAGTAGGCGACCGCTCCGATCTCCTGGCGCATCATCGCGCTGATGAGTTTGGTCATCACCTGAGGATCCTTGACGTCAAGCGCCTCTCCGGGATTGACGCCCATGGCTTTGCAGACATTGCTGATGTATGCACGTGTCACGCCGTCGCTCGCGGCGCAGAAGCGATCAACAATGCCGTCCACGGTGTTGATGCCGTACTTGGAAGCATAGGTCTTGAGGATCTTTGCCGCGGCGCAAATACCGTCCTGCGGAGTCTCGAAAATGGCATGACCTCTGGCGTCCTGGCCCACCATACCGCTCCAGTTATTGCCGAAAGCTTTAATGTTGAGCGGGTTGCAGAACTTGTAGCCGATCGTATTCAGCACCTTGTCCGGAACACTGGGGGGCGTGCCTAAGCCTGCCTGGGCGCCGGAGACTCGGACGTCGACTTTCCCGGCAGCACGAGCGGCCGAGCCTTGAGTAAGACCGATCGCCTCCGGGCCGCCCATTGCGTCAACCGTCTCCTGGAGCTGAGGCCATACACGCTCGCGCAACAAGGCATAGGTCTTGCGGGATACGTCCGGGCTCATCTTCGTGGAGCCGACCTGCTGGAAGTGCTTGAGCGCCCCATACGGGTCTTCGACTGCCATCTGTTGGTAGGCTGAGGCATACGCCAGGGCGGAGTAGTTGTCCTTTTGTCTTGCGATCCATTCCGGACTCTTGCCGCCGATTTTGCCCTGGTAGTCCACCTCATCCATGAGGCTCGCCATTGTGCGCTCGGAGTCAGGGCCGAAACCGGAGAAGGCAAAGTCGTCGATCAAAGACTTGGCGCGCGTGTCCGAGACTTCTGCCTTATAGGCGGCATTTTCTTTCAGGCGGTAGCGCTGCATGGATTGATCGTAGGAGTTGATCTTCTCCAGCGCGACAGAAGTAAAAGCCTGCTTTGCCAGCGGGTTTTGCAGTTTATCCAGGCGCGTCTGATATGCTTTATTCATGGCTTCGCGGGTCGGGTCATACCCGTCCACTGCGGTCTTGCCCTTCATGGCGTAGTAGCCGCTCTCCGGATTCCATTGCAGCTCTCGTAATTCTTGATCCAGGCCGTTGAGCGCCTCGTCGGCTTCCGCCTTGACCTGCTGGGCCTCGGCCTTCTCGGCAAATTTGACGCTTAAGCCGATACCGTGCTTTAGCGGCTGGGTGGCTCGCTCCATTGCACGCTCATAGTCGAAAGTCGGCTGGACGTTTTCTCCTGGACGCGCAAAGGCTTGTTCGCTCTGAGGATTCGGCGTGTTGTTCTGATAAATGGGTACCTGCATATTTATCTGCCTAAGATCGAAACTTTGTTATTGATCGAGAGAGGATTGAAGTTGTAAAGCGGCGTGAAAATCGGCTGGGCCGCAGATACCGCATCAACTCGGATTCCCGGATCAGCCGAGGAGATTCCGTCAATGCGCAGGCCGGGGTCGGCCGAGGAAATCGCGTCGATCTTCAATCCGGGATCGGCTCCGCTGATGGCGTCAACCTTGAGCGGCGTGTCTTTCGCAGGCTCTTTCGCTTTGCCCTCGGCAAGTTTTCCAAAGGCGTAGGTCATGCCCACCTGTGACAAGCCGTTGAGCGCCGTGGACATGAAGTTCAGGCCCACACTTTGTTTCTTGGCGTTAAACATCAAGGCCTGGTTTTTGAAGTCGGTAGCCCGCTGGCGATAGCCCCAGGCAGCGGCATGAGCATCGGTCTCAATGCGATTCTTGTTAATCGTCTTGATGACGTCGGTGGAAGCTGTAATCTGCGCCGCGCTACCGCTGCCGATCGCAACACCGTTGGCGGCGAGCGCAGCCTTCTGCCTGGCTTTGACTTGGCCTGCCTGCATCGTTTCGTGCTGGACCTTAGTCTCTGCTGCAAACAGGGCGTACTGCGCCTGCAATTCCATCGTCTTGGCGTTTTCCTTGGCGATATTTGCCTGGGCCTTGGCGATAGCGTTGTTGTAGCGGGTTGTGAAGATCGAACCGACAGCGGAAATACCGGCAGAGATTCCCGTGCCGATCATTGAAGCGGTGTTGAAACTAAAGTCCATAAAACCTCCGATAGTGCGCCTATCTTGACGCCGCCTCAGGCTTTAATGCGCACTATTGTCGGTTAGCTGATCTCTACCGTAGTCGTGATCGAGGTTATCCGGAGCGGCAGTGGTAAAGACTGCCTGATATAGACCTGGCCCTCGTCACTCCATTTAGGCTTAATCTGCAGGTCGTAAATACCGGAGCGCAGATTCGGAGGATATCCGGGAAGCTCGGTCGCACGCGGCTGCATGTGATAGAGCTTCTCAAAACTCGATCCTGCCGACACTCCGGACGATTCGTTAAGCCGTAACGTAACCTCCGTAATATTTTTACGGTGAGAGGTGCCGTAGGACATATCGTTAAGTTGAAGGTGGATCGGGAGCGTAACCATGTCGGAGTCGTATTGCAGGCCGACGTAAACCGTCGAAGCCTCATCCTCCAGCACAACTTTCCCGCTGACGACCTTCTGATCGGGTACGACATAGCCGTCGGCTAGGATCGATACCGTCTCTCCCTCCAGCCAGGAAAGTCCGGTGATCGTCGTAGTCGGGTTGCCCTGGTAGAAACCTGCGCAGTCAACGTAACAGGATTCGGCCCTTGAGGGCGACTGCACCTCGTGCATACGCTCGATAAATCGGACGGTCTGCCCGTTGATCCTGCGGCAAGTGACGACATAAGGGATGTCCTCGTAGCCCTCGGAGACAACAGTCACGGACTCAAAACTGCCGCGGGTCTCGATTGTAGAGAATGCTCCGATCTGCTGCTCCGGGATATAGGTGAAGGCCACCAATACGCCGTCGCTGGAGACCGACCAAATAATCGGATTCGGTGCTTTGGAGTAAGCAATATCGATCACGGTCTTATGGTCGAAAAGGTGCGGCGCACGAAGACATAAATCTCCGGAAATAAATCCGCCTCGCTCGTATGAGTAACCCATTTCACGAAGATGGCCGCCTCTGGCCGCGGCATACACGCAGGCCGAATTTACAACCACAGGGTTGACCGAGCTTGCGCCTTCTGCGTTCTGCGCCTTGAAGCTGATTGAGTCCGGCGTTAGGGCGTCCGTGTCCGTGGTGCCCACTACCCAGCACCCTGAGGCCGTGAGCAGAATAAGGCGAGACAGCGGGACAAGGTGGCGGATGCGGTTAACGTCTCGGGCGTAGATTCTGGCTGAGATTCGGTCGGTCGCCTGGACAGGTAAGTGATACGCCATGGAGTTCTCACTGCCTGCGGCCGTCATCCAAATATATTGAGGTTTGGTACGCGTGCCGGCAAAAATCTTGCGCTGGTCAAAGTAGGAAACTGTTCCCGGATATCCGGACGTAATTTCCGAGTCGTACCGTGGCGGCGTTATCCCTGAGTCCGGAGAGATCGCGTCATCGATAATCGAAGTTTCGGACGTTTGGCCGATATAGCTGTAGACGCCGCCGACGTTGCGATACACACGATACATAGCAGCGCCCGGGACGGCATTCCAGGTGAGTGTGTTGTAGGCGCCGTCTGCAAAAGGATTACAGTCAATTTCAACGGTAGCCGACAGCGGGCTTTCCTCTGAGGCGTCCGCGTTCAAAGCCGTAACCCCGTATTTTCTCTTAAAAAGTCCTTTGTTCTTATCCTCGACGTCCGGACCGATTGTCTGGGTTACGGCCAGGCCCGTAGGTGCTGACAGTGTGGTATTAAAGTTCACGTTCTCCAATCGCCAGTCGGTCGCACCCTGTCGCCTCAGAGTTTTCGTCGGGTAATTGATATGCGCGATCGTAATCACGTCGATACTCTGGACGAAACTCAGCTCGAAAAGATCAGCCTCCTCATACGGAGTCGTGATTTCATACGGAGCATTGCCGGACATCAAAGTTTGCTTATGCGTATGGAAGCGGATGTACTTGTGTCCCACCTCTAAGACCATCGTCTGGTCCAGCGAAAACAAGAACGGGATCAGGCGGCATTTTTTGTCCGAGTATTTCGCGTGCGCCACGTACTCGAAACCCGGGCGCCTGAAGACAGGACCCTGGGGCTCAACGATAAAATTCTTGCACTTCGCGAGGCCCGTTTGGTTCTTGGCGTCGTCCACTCGGGCGTACATGGTATTAGAGATTTCGCCGCCGCCGAAAGAGTTTCTAAAGATTCTGACTGCCATTACACGAACCTCGCTCTAAGCTGTGCCGCTAAATACTTCGGATGCTGGTGGGCGCTCTTTTTTGCGTCCCGTGTTTTGGCCTTGCTCAAGGCGTCCTCGGCATATTTGAGATACTTGTCCGCGCTCTGATTCTTAACCAGGGCACCCGCGAGATATGCCGCCAGGCGCATGACGAGGGCCTCGGTGAAGTAGCCCGGGAACATCTGCGGGTTGTTCAAGTAACGTGTGTAGACGATCACGGCGTCCTTGACGTCCGTCAGCAGGAACATCGTGTTTTCGCTTTCGCGATACTCGATCTCGTACGGCAGTGTGGTCTGCCAGGGTTGGCCGCCGGTGCAGTAAAGACCGACAACACACATGCAGTCGCTCGGCAAAGAGTAGCCGTAACGCCACGGGTACAGAGTTCGATCCAGCTCAACGTACTGGGGCGGCTTGTAGCGACTTTGGGCAAAGCTCCAGTTAAATTGCTCCAGCAGATAGCGCAGTGCCATCGGGTAGTAGGCCGCACACTGCTCTGAGTATTGCGTGCCGTCCGGAGGATCGATAGACGTAATGTTTGAGTCCGCACCGAGCTGAGACAGTGCGGCATTGCAGATTTCGATTTGATTAGCCATATAAATAAAGGCGGGTTTTACGCCCGCCTCCTCCGACAAATTTTCGGTTGTTTACTGCTGATTAGCTGTCATCGCCGGCTGCCGCAGTTGTCTTCTCAGTACGGAACTCCCAGCCCTCGCCTTCTTTGACCTGGCCGAGCTTGTAGTCATTGCCGATCCAGGCCGTGACTGTGCCTGCCGTGACGCTTGTCGGGACGGTCACGATACGCAGGTAGCGTCTGTGCTCGAAGGGGAGTCCCACCACAATCAGATTCTTGAGCTCAGTGGGCGTGAATGCCTTAGATGTTGCGACAGTGGCAAAAGTAGAGTTATCGGCCGAGTCCTCAATCTTGAAGGCCAGGCTGGTGCCGGCCACGCCGCTGGCGGAGATACAAAGCGCCATCTTGTGACCGTTGACACCGGACTCTACCAGGGTGGAGCCGAAGTCAAGGCCACTGGACGTGAAGGCGGTTTTGGCCTCCTTCTTGTCGGCGAGCATCATCTTAATGTCGAAAACCATAACGCCTCCTATTAGGAAATTGTGATCGCGGATTCGCTTGCGTTCAGCACATCCGTGCCGTACTGGTAGATCGGAATACCGCCGAAGGACAACATGCCTTCACGTTTGCCGAAGGTCTTGTATTCCAGCGTGTACTTCGTCTTCTCAAGGAGCTGCAGATCATAGATCATGCCGACCTGGTCCGTACAGTAGATACCGACATGAGAGAAGTCGTCGGTGCGCAGGCGGTGGCGAGCTTCAACGAACAACTTCAAGAGGTCAGCTGCGCCCTTGGCGGTAGTGATCTTGGAGGTATCGACGTTGGCGATACGGACAATGTTTTCCGGATTGCCTGCAAATACGCCAAGGTCATAGCCGAACTCGGTTACGTAGGCTGGGAACATCTTGCCGTTGGCGTCCGGAACATAGATCGGAGATTTCTGAACTTCGACGGAAATACCTGCTGCACCGCCGTTTTCCGGGAAGAACAGAGTCATTTCTTCCGGGTGCCAGTTAATAAAATAGATCGAAGTGAGTGTGCTCGTCGAGCCGCCAGCCACTGTACCGCCGGCGTCAATGATGGAGTTCTTCCAGGCGCCGTTGTCTTTGTCCGGCAAAACGATATTTGCCAGGCCTAAGCAGTCTCTCGGATCTTTATCCGGATTGCCCTGGAAGACACGTTTGACCATACCGCGGGTTAAGCCGCGGGTAAACATTTGGTCCTTGCGGGCGCGATACGGTGCTCGGTCTTTCTCCGGCATTCTTTCAAGCTGGAGCTTACCGATCACGGAGCGGTCGCGTGCGATACAGGACGGATAACGTACTGCACGACCTGTCGGGGTGGATGCATCCCAGCCTTCGTTAATACCAACGAGCTGGCCTTCCGGATATTTATCCGCCAGTGTGCCTTTCATACCCTGGCCGTCGTTGCCGCGCACCATAGTGGCACGATCAAAGAACGGCTGATAATCTCGGACGGTTTGAATGAAAACTTTCTTTGCTACGTCGCTGTCCGGAACGAGCGACTGCCATTCAGCCATTGTGACGGGCGTCATGCCGCTGAAAACGTCTGCCATTTTTAGTCTCCCAAATTAATAACCGTAAATATCTTGAGGTGTGATTGCTCCGGATACTCGACCTTTGGGCGGAGTATCTTCGCTGATTGCCGCGCCGACTCTTGCTAGGAATTTGATAAAGCCGGGGTGCGACCCAACAGGCAGCGAGAACAGTTCTGCGATATCTGCGTCATAGTTGCCGTCGGCGCCTTTGCCGAATCGGTCTCTGACCTTAATCGCACGCTGGATGGAGGCGTCATAGTTGGAACCGCCGATCTCGGGGTCCTTCTTAGCCTTCTCCAGCCACTGGCCGCTGACCTTGTTAATAAACTCAACCTGCTGGGAAACCATCACGGGCGTGATCTCATCGATTACGGCCTGGGCCTTCTCCTGCGAGAGATTGAGCTTTTTGGCGATACCCTTAAAGGAGTCGACCACTGCGCTATTCAGCTCTACACCTTCGGGTGCTTTGAAGTCGGCGTAACTTTCAGGTGCCGCATCCTCTTTCGCTTCCTGCTTCTCTCCGTCCTGGCCCTCGGCCTTCTTGGCGTCGTCTGCCTCAGGCTTAATCTCAAGCGGATTGCTTACCGTCTGAGCGGCCTTAGTTTCGGGCGCCGGAGAAGTTTCAGTCTTCTCAGTACCGGCCTCCTTTTCAGTCGGAGCGATGGTCTGAGAAGACTGCCCCTGGTCCAAAGGAGAAGACTGTTGCTCATTCTGCGAAGGAGGTACTAACGTCTCCTGACTGGTGTTTTGGGAGCCGCTGTCATTTTCTGTACTCATCCGATATCTTCCTTATCTCGGTGTATTGTTCCGGGCAATAGGTCATGACGTAGCTCAGCACGACAAGGCCGAAAGTTTTCTTTCCCTCTTTGTTAGCCATCGCGAGAGCGTTGGTGTCAAAAGAGGAGGAGAACAAGGCGCAGTCGGAAAAGAGTTTGTTAAACACAATCTTTCCGTCCCGCGTACCCAGAAGGCGGATGAGAGACTCTTTAAAAGCCTCGTCAAAGCTCGCTTTCTGCGCTTCGCGTTCTTGTCTTTCTTCCTTGAGCTTCGCTTCGTCAAACGGATTGCGAATCTTTCCTGACATTTAAAACCTTCAATAAAAATCAATGCGCACTTTTTTACTGCCCCATCTCGGCCTGGAGCGCCTCGACGGCCTGACCCGCCATGGTGTCGCCGCCTGCGGGGACCTTGCCCAACTTGCTCAAGGCGTCCACGCCCTGCTGAGCTTGCTCCTGCTGCGCCATCTGCTGTTGCTGCTGAGCTCTCTGCTGCTGGATCTGCCGCACCTCTTCGTCCGAGCGCAGTAACGAGGGGCTCACACCCTTCTTGTCGAAAATGATCTTGATGGCGTTATCCAAGTTGATGCGGTCAAGCACCGACGGATCGACTTGGGCAAGCTGGCAGACTTGGGTAATGGCCTCCATGTCGGTGTTGGCCTGGACCTCTTTCTGGGAGCGGGCGAGCATGGAGGTGTACTCAATGTTTAACTCGGTGCCCTGGAGCTCCTGGGGCGGAGGCGGAAAAACTCCGGCGCGGGAGAGGATCGAGAAAATGCGGCCGATAAAAGGATTCAGAACCTCGTTGTTGAACCGAGACAAAATCGGTCCGAGCATGATGAGTTTTTCCTCTTGGAGTCTTGCCACCGCGGTCGCCGTCATGCGCGCGATCTCGGCCTGATTGGACAGCATGAGGAAAAGGTCGGTAAAGAATGCCGCCTTGATTCGACCCTGAACTTCCTGGATATCGACGGTGATCGGGTTGATGTTTCCGACCGCAGTAGTGGCGTTATTGGACTGACTGCCGTTGGTCGGCATGTCCACGAAACTTAAGCCGCCCGGGGCGAAGTCAAGCTCGGCGTCCTTGGCCGACGTCGGCAGAAGTCTCGGGGGATCGACGATCAAGTCGATCGCATTGCCCTTTTGCATCTGCTCGTGCTTGAGCTGGCGCACGTCACCCAGCGCGGTCATGCCTGGAGATTCACATGAATAGGTATCGGTCGAGATTGCTCCCCAGCGGCCCACGATTGCCGGAAATTCGTTATACCCGGATTCCAGGAGAATCGAGTGCTCGTCACTGTCGGCGTCGACCAGCATGTGAACCGCACGATACGGCATGTTCTTGTTGTCCTGCTTGGTGATGTCGCGATCGTATCTCGGCTCAATGGCATGGATGACGGCCTTCTCTTGGTCGTATTGCCGTTGGTCATAGAGCGCCTTAATGCCGCGCGGGACATTCTCATAGCCGTACTGCTGGACGATCTGCGCCACCGTCATCATCAGCTCGCGATACAGAGTATCCGGGATGCCCTTATGGTTGCAGGCGATCGCATACTCGCCGATCGTGAACGGATAGCAGTAAAAGCCGCGCTCGTCGTCTTCCTGGATCATCATAGCGGCCGTGCCGTAGAGACTGACCTCAAGCCAGAAGTGGTGCAGGCTTTGATAGGCGTTCGTTCTCGATAGGCCCATGTAGATGACTTGAGACACATCCGCAAGCCATTGTTTCACGGCCGGGGACTCATCTAGTGTCGGGCTTCCGGTCGTAAGGTAAAACCACTGCTGGCTAGGATCCGTAAGTCCGGACATCAATCCGGAGGACAATAGATTGCTGGCGCCGGTTGCCGTATTGTCGAAAATCTCATTGAAGCGTTCGCGCGCCTCGTTCTTCGGTCCGCGCAGCAGGAATTTGCCTGTTGCCGGCCGGATATGCGTGGCGATACTTTTCCACTGTGGGATAAAGGGATCGCGCTCCGTCTTGAGCTTTTGCCAGCGCGACAGGATGTGCGCACGTAATTCCTTCTTGTCCATGAATGCCTCCTAGTCGAAGGTGAATCGGTAGGCGTAGACCAACATAATCCACCAGGCGGTCGCGACAATACCCACGACAATCCAGCGTAGAAGCTCCCCGGCAAGACTTAGTTTTGTTTCTCTTAACGACATTTTGAGAACTAACCGACAAATATGTTTTGCTAAAATAACCTTCATGGAAATACTCCCGTTATTTCCAGTTAAGCCGGCCGTCCGAGTTGCCTCTCGAACGGTCAGTTTTTTATGCGCCGAGCTTGTTGCCCTTGCCTAAGGTCAGATCGGAGTTATTGATGCCCTCGGGCCCTGTCAGCAGCGTCGAGCCTCCGGATGCGTTCTGATCTAAGTTCTGCTCATAAATGCTGGAGACATCGGCCTCTTTAGCGTTCTGGCGGCGCATATCCTCGCGGGCCTTCGTCTGAGTAATCTCGTTATTGCGCTGTGCTTCCTTGGCCGCGGCCTTCTGCTGTCGGGCCTGCTTGTTGCTCGCCATAACGGAGGCGGCGGTACCTACCGCGGCCACGCCGGCACTGATTGCTACAGCTGTAGTGGCAGAAATTGCTCCGCTCATATTCATTCTCCCCGTGACATTAAAAGATCGGTTTCGTCAGTAAATTCGGCCTCTGCCTCCAGGAGCGTCTTAGCCTTGGTAGCAAAGGACATGGAAATAGTGGTGTCCTCGTAGGCGACAAAAATCTGTCTGCGGCCCGCCGAGGCTCGGAAAATATGTGTGCCTTTTAGCCGGACGGTACTGCCGCCGCAGGTCATGGCGAAGTCCCCGGTGACCATGATGACCGTCGGGATCTTGATTAAGGCGCCGGCGATCGCCACGCCTTTGGGGACTAAGCACGTGCGGCAATACATGCCGGCATGAATGAAGCTTTTGGTCTTAATCTCGACCTGGGGCGCCGCGCGCATTTCCTCGACGCCTGCGGCCATAGCCTCCAGTTCTCCGGACGTGTTGGGCGGTATTTCAGCGATTACGATTTCAGTCATGCCAGGGCCTCATAAAAAACGGTGTTCATGCGTGTAAACCTCGGGACCCGGGCGAATAAAGTCTCCAGGCGTGACCCGCTCCTGCATCCCCAATAGATCCCTGAGGCGCCGGAGTCCTTAGCGGCTTGGCTTATAGCGTTAATGAGGCGGACCCCTGCCGCGCCGAGCCGAAAGTCCTTAGACAAGAAGACCGATTCGACTGAGGCCGTGACAGTGGAGTAATGCGGGATGACGGTCAGCACAAAGGAGCCGAAACCGACAAGCCGCTCACCGCTGAAGGCGCCGATAACCCTAAAGGCGCCGGACTCCTCGGCCCTGCGGTAATAATCGACGTTCGGCTTTTGAGGCAAAAAGGGGTTGCCTGACTCGGCCATGTATTCCGAGATCAGCATGTCGGCGTCCGGAGCGCCGAAAACTTCAGCGACCGTGACAGGTCTAAAGGTCAATACTTTTTCCATGGGCGCATTGTCGATCTCCGGACAAATTCAATGCGCACTTTTACAGCGACTTGTAGGGGTTTCGGATCTGACGTTTCCGTCTCTCAGTGAGCCGCGGCATGTTGGCCGGGCCGTCCAAATACTCCTGGATTGGTACGGCAAAACACAAGGCGAGCGCGTCGGCTGTATCCGGAGAATTCATGCCGCGTTTTTTCATTGACTCCTTGCTCTCCAGGAGCAAGCGTCCTTTGCGGTCAAGGAGTTTTTCCGGGATACACAAGTCGTCGGCAAGCTCGGCGCTGTTAGGCAGACACCCGTTGTCGCGAATAAAGTCTCTCATCCGATCCCACATTTCCGCTCTCTTATTGGCCCAGCGCTCGGTGTTGCTGGAGCGGTTGGCCGCGATCACCTTGTGGATATGCGGGACCTTATCGACCATGTAGTCGTAAGGAGAGGCACCCACGCCGGTGTAGTCGATATTGATGTAAATCTTCGGGATGCCGAGTTTCTGCAATTCGCGTGCGTAAAGGATGACCTGCTCTCCGAGCTGGGGCCCCGTGAGCCCGCGGAAAATTTTTAACGGCATTGTGCAGTCGCGGCCGATCTTAGTTGCGATCACCGATCTGTCGTCGCCTTCTCGTGCGACGTCCACGCCTAAGACGGCAACGGTGGCGGCGTAATTCATAACGCCTACAGGGCGGTTGACTGCGGCGTCCACGTCCTCTCGCGTAATGAACTGTTTGGCAGATGTCGACGGGAAGACACCGCGCACACGAACTTTCACGAAGTCGGAGTCCTCGCCATAGTCGTCCACGTACTGCTGCAAGAGTTCCTTGTTCGTAATCTTGACCGTTCTGGAGTCGATGTTGTAGTGCAGCCAGCGGTGGCGCTGTTTGTGAAAAGCGTCGAAAAAGGCGCCCTCGGGTCGCGTCGGGTTTCCGAAAATACACCAAATAATTTGCGTATCGCGGTCAGTCAGCGCGCCTTTCGTAACCTCATAGATTTTCTCGGCGATCACGGACGCTTCGTCGAATAAAACGAGGATTCTTTTGCCTTGGTTATGCAGGCCCTGGAAAGCGTCGGTATTACTTTCGTTCCAGGGAATAGCGTCTATTCTCCAGGTGTACTTATGGCCCTTTTGGAGAGAATAGATCGATTCGGCCGCGACCTCGAACCAGTCCTTGAAAATGCAGACAGAATGCCATTTATGGAGCTCGGACCACGTCTTGGTTAAAAGCTGACGGCCCGTTTCCGCAGTGATAACGCCTTTTGTATCCGGATAGGTACATATCGCCCAGAGAATGACCCAGGCGACCAAAGCGGTCTTTCCGATTCCGTGCCCGGACGCCACGGCAATTTGGATTGCCTGGTAGCGGGTCGCACCGTTTTGCAGTCGGTCCCTAATGTCGCCTAGGATTTTCTCCTGCCAGGTATCGGGCCCGTCGTATTTCTCTAGGATCCCCTCGCCCCAGGGGAATGCGTGGCGCACGAATGCGAGCGGATCGTTACTGAACCGCACTGCGAGCTTCTGTAAGTTCAGTTCGTAATTTTGATTTGCTAATTTTTCATTGTCCATGAGACCACCGTCAATACAAATGCGGTTATGGGGAATGGGAATGGAGCGGGCGAATAAAATCACCCCTCGCGCGGTCAAATTACAGATATTGCCTATCGGTCCATGATAACGCCCCTCGTCGGGGCTGAGTTGGGGGTTTCACCCCTCCGACCGCCGAATTTCGAACACCCTTCGCCGTTACGTCACCCCGCTTCAATCCATCGCGGGTTATCGATTGGGGCGGCTCGATCACCCCCGTTTGCTTTGAGGTGCCGGCCGTCGGCGGGTATGCCTTATCCGACTGCCGACGTGTGGACAAATTGGTGGGCAATATAGCGATAGTGCTCATAAGTCATTGATTTATATGGATTACGTGGCGGAGGATACGTCCGCTATGTCGCTATTTCTCGTCCTTTTCCACTGCCGCCAGGATTTGCGCCAGGCGATTGGCACGGTCACTAACGTCCTGAGTGACTTCCAGCTTGTCTCTGAATTTACCTCTTAATCGGCATATCGTTGTGAGCGCCTGGTTCGCGCCCTTGGAGTCAAACATGAATACAGCATGGCCCGCTTTGTCTTTCTTCGGCTTGCCGTCGAAGTTGTAAACCTGTTGCGGCTCAGAGCATTTTTCAAGGATATCAATCGCTTTTTTGAGCTCGAAGTCCTCTTCTAACTGCATTCTTTCGTTGCGCTCGGCCTGCCGCTTGCTTATCGCGCGGGTGATCTTAGGCGTTCTGAGCAATCGAGCTGCATTCACTGCCGCAGCATTATCCGTACCGACGTTATATCCCGCTTTTTTGTAGGCTTCTGTCGCATTGCCGCCGTTTTTCAGGTATTCGGAGACAAATGCGGCCTGTTTCGGTGTCAGGCGTTCTATTGTTCCAAACTTGGTGCTCGACATAATAAAACCTCCGTAATCAATGAGTTGATTATCGGAGGCTGTCGCTCAATAATGCGCACTATTTCCGAAACTGCTAAAACCGAATTTCCGCTCCTACAGTCGTTCAAATTTCCTCGGACGATAAATCCTATTAATTTTTGCCGATCGCTCTCCTGCGGTCGATTTTGACGCCTTCCCGCCCTATTTATTGATCGTTGCTTTAACAAACTTTACAGGGTGCTTCCCTCTTATTCTTCCAGTGAAAAAGTCTCTCACCGTCCGCTTCGGTATCTCCATCTTTGCCGATATCTCGTTAAGCGAAAATCCTGCCAGGCGTAAATCAATGCACTGCAGGACTTCATTATCTGTGTATCTTGCGGCCTGATGGCTTTCGCCGACATACGCTCCCAGCGGGCCGATAAAGTCGACGCCTCCGGCCCTAAGGCCTAAAGTGCTGCGGATATTCTCTCTTAACTCTTTCAATCGCCGCTTGTAAGGTCCGCTGGCGGCCGAGTCCATGAAGTTTTTGTGCCGCTTGCGCGGCTTCTGTAAGTAATCTTTGGGCGTCATGAGGTAATACCGTATGAGGTTGATAGGTTGATTGTTTTTCGGCCATTCTTATCTCCCCGGGATGCCTCCAGCGGGTTGCCGCCGCCGGAAGCGCCTAAACCGCTGGAGCTCAAACTTCGGTCACGATTCCGTTTGAGCTATGGAAACCGACGTCAAAAGGCGTGCCGTCTAACCGCGTTGTAAAAAACAGTCTTGCGTACACCGTTGCAATCGTCTCCGGGATTCCGAAAATGCGCGCACATCTCTCGCCTTTCCGGTTGTACGTCACCACTGCATAGGCCTCGCAGTATCCGCTCTTGTCGTCTCCCTCCCATGCCTTGGGCGCCGATTCAGAGTAGCCGACCTGGATCGTCCAGTGATTTGCGGGATCGCACCCGAACAAGTTGTCCTCTGCGCATGTGCCGTAGACGAAAGCGTCTAGAGCGTGGAATGTCTCCATAAAATTGAGGACATCCTTTATAGGAGGGCAGTTGTACATGCCTCCGTGATACAGATTGCTGTCCCAAACTCGCCCCGCCTTGAGTGCATAGTCGACTGCGACAGATAAGACCTTTAACTTTTCTAAAGTGTTTGAATCAGACATGTTTTCTCCATTTGTGAAACTTTGGGTCGTTTTGCCGTTTTGTTCTGCGGTTTCTATAAGTCTCTATATAGGCTTATAAGTGTTATTTGTTTTCCTTCACGTTGACTCTTAGAAAATACATATACAAACGTCTAAACGACCAAGGAAAAGTTCTAATCGATATTCATCTCTGGATCTTTCAACCTAAGGCCCAAAAAACCTCTTCCCCTAATGTTGTAGCTGTTACGGATTGCACGAAAACCTTTTCCGCTTAACTGTTTCCCCAAAGACCGGGTGTTTCGGACAATGCCGTCCAACCCCCGTGGTTCGGCGTAGGTTTTCCAATTGGAAAAAGCCGCGATGGTAGTTACCGTATACTCTGGCCCGAACTCAAAGTTATCCTCCAGCCATTCGGCGAGAATGTCTTGGGAGTCGATGTGCTCTTGGGTAGCGATCTTCACTTCTTCCGGAGGATTCAGGCCGACTTCGTAATAATCCTTTAAGGCTTCAAGAATGAGATTTAAGATTCCGGAGCCTTCCGCTCTGAGTTTGGCCGGGAACGATTTATCCCGTTCTTCCTCGGAAAACCTCTTGTTAAACGGAATGATGCTTTCTCTTCTGGTCAGACCATAGTCGCTTCCTCGGAGAATGAGCTCTTCGTTAGCGCAGATAAAAAGAGTAAGCCGCGGCTGGAAAGTGTTCGTCTTTTTATACATCGCGCGAGCAGCTATCTTCTCGCCGCCGGTGAGCGCTTTGACGGTTCCGGATTTAATCGGCATATTGTTTTCCGGCTCCATCGTCACCACAAGCCGCTTATCTTTAAGCCTTACTAGGTCCTCTCGGCTTTGGCCGCCCTGGCTTCTGGTGTCACCCATGACGGTGCTCGCCTCTGTAACATCCCCGTAGTCTCCGAAAACATTCAGGATGCCGTTGATAAGCGTACTTTTACCGTTAGCGCCGCCGCCAAGAAGTGTGAAGTACTTTTGCTCAACCGGATCTCCCAGTAAAGCATAAGCTACACACCGCAAGAAGTACTTAATCATCCGCTCGTCGCCGTAGAAAGCGTCGCTTAAAACTTTCTTGAAGATAGGACATTCGGCCTTAGGGTCGTATGCCACTCCCATACATTGAGTAATGAAGTGCTCCGGATCGGCCGGGATGAACTCTACCTTTTTCAAGTCAAGCTCACCGTTTTGGACAGCTACGTATCTGGTTAACGTGTTTAAGTCTTCGTCCCTCACGGCAATGGCCACGTCACCAGCTGCAATTTCCAGCATATGCTTGTACATAGCGGCCTTCTGGAAAAGCATTCCGACTTTTGCAATTTCCGCCGCGCTCGTGCCGTTCCTCTTCATGTCGTCCAGCAGTACCGCAATCGTCTGGCGCGCGTACTCCAGAACTTCCTTTTGAGTCTGCTCTTTGTAGTAACCGACGAATTCCAGCCATTTGTCTTGATCGACTACATATCGTACGAGGCCCTTATAGCGTTCAATGAATCTAACGGCGTTAGCATCTTCGGTGAAACCGACTATGCTCTTGTCAGTGGCTTTCGGGAGAAAGCTTTTTAGGAGTGCAGGCTTGAAACTGAGCCCTGTTAATTCCTTGAGTCGGCCCTTTGCTCTTACGATGATGCTTTCAATGTTGAGTCTATCTTTGAGATATGCACTCTTAAGCACGTCCTGCACTTGATATTGGTCTTCGGCCGCATCGATTCGGCTTAGTAGCAATACAAGTTCCTCGCTTTCTTTCTTTTTGAGGTTTGCGTTTACCGCCGAAATGATTGATTTAAACGTTCTGGGATTTTTTGATAGATCTCTGTCAAAACTTTTCCATCTGGCTAACGTATCCTCGGTCCCGGCATATTTATCCGACTTTTTGCTCCAATTATCGTAAAGTTGGTATGCTTCATCACAACCGTCAAACTGGAAGTGGATTGCCATACCTACTCTGACCCATTCGTCTCTGGAATCGACGTATTCTTTCGGCAAATCTTTGAGGTAGTGTTCTGCCTCCTGAAGAGATATTTTTGGCCGGTTTTCTTTCTCTACCATCCAGTTAAAAGAGGAGCCGTCCGAGTTGCGAGTCTGACCGAAGGATGCGCCTTCTTCTTTGACTTTCCATTTTCGATGCGCGGCCACATAGTCTTCAAAATCCTTTAGAACGGCTAAAGCCTGATCCTTCGTGAGGAGAGGCAGTTCGGCCGCCTTTACTGTGAAAGGATTGCTCCCTTTATCGGGGAATTGGTAGAAGGTGCCTGCGTCAGGATTAAAGCCAATAATCACTGATTGGTTACCGGCGCCTCTTAACTCCATCATGTGCTCACCAGATTGCTCGTCCTCGTATTTCTTTGTGATTACGCGCGGTACGCCGGCCTCTCCGGACCTAAAAAACAGTTGGCTTCTTACTTGCCCGCAGTTTCTAACCATGCAAGTTTCGAGATGATGCTTGGTGATGAGGTACTCAAGGATCTCCTTGTCGCCAGAATCGAAGTCAAGTGCGTAGACCGGAGTAGTGCCCTGCCCGGTTAAAATTCCGACTGAATGGCTTTTGTATCTCTCCGCGTCTTCTGGTTTGAATCGATAGTTTGGCCATCCCGCAAGACCGCGCTTTGTGTCGGGTTTGATGGGGATGGGCAGATATCCATTGTCGACAAGCTTTTGTGCTGCTTGGCCGAACGTAGGGCTAAATTTGTGTGTCATTGCTATTTCTCCTGGGTTTTTAAAATCGGACCGCAAATAACATCGAACTCGTGTAAAAATTCGAGCAGATCTTTTCTGGAATACCAGAAGGCTCGAGGGCGCGCGTCTTTGAGTTCAACAATCACGTGCTCTTGTTCGTACCGCATCGCTTTAATTCGGCCGACGTTGAATGCCTCGATCTCATCCCCGAGAAAGATTTCCCGCCGATCGGAACCTCGTGCGTTAAGAACCAGCAGAAAGTTATCCTCTGTGTTTACGAGGTGGAAGATCCAGCCCCAGCCTTTTCTATACTTTCGTTGGAGCTTGTAACGCGGGTCGTTTTTCCCGTAGTAAACGACGAACGGAGTGACTTGCGCGTTCCAAACGTGGAAATCAAGGATTTCATATTTGTAGCCGGTGGCCGCAAGCGCCTTTTCTACTTCTTCTCTTGCTAGATAAGGAGCCGAGAAAAGCGCGTCCGAGCAAATTTGATAGTGATCGAATAAGTTTTCCGGGATAAGTGACCGGAATTGCTGATGAGTCATTCGATTGAGCCTATCGCCGCTTAATGCGATAAAATCGGAAAAGAAATCTCTGACTTTTTCCACTTCCACACCCGGTTCGACATGCCCATCATGTCGGCCGTTTGTGGTGTAGTGCGAAACATAACTATCAAGTAGCTTTTGCTTTCTGTAATTCATTTTTCCAAACTCCTTCTAAAGTTGGGTTAGTCGTCTCGATCAATGAAGTCGAGACAGTGAAGCTCAGGGTTCATGCGAGATAGAACCGGTCGAATGCCCCCGAGAAAGAAAACGTCCCCGCGCCATACTCCAAAAATTAGAGCTTCGCGATAACCGAGACCCGGAGTGTCCTCATCAATAAGCCGAATAAGACTGGCTGGGCTGATGCCGTCTGAGTCCTCAAAATGGATCGCTTCGCGTAATAGGCCGTAGATAGTTTGGATCCGATCGGGAAACTCTCTTCCGAATGCAAACTCAAGTTGTTCTCTTTCTTGCGCCGTAAACGGCTGATTTGCTTTGAAACATTTGCAGATCGCGTGGGTACTCATTTGGCTTTACTCCTTAATAAGGTCTTTTGGCTTGTAGGATTCCTTCCTGGTTCGCGACCAGTTAAGCGGATTAGGCTTCTCAATTTGTCGGCTATTAGGTAGCTGGGCTCCGAGATTTCTCCTCGTAAAACCCTCGATGCATAGTTGCCAGGCTTTCCGAGAAAGCGGTTGATTTCTGCCAGGGGTACTCCCCTAGCCATTAATTTTTCAATAGCAGCTCTTGGCTCTATGAGTTCTGTAGGCATCATATATCCGCGTTTAAACATTGACGAATATTTAAATTTTCGCTGTAATCTTTCACTCCGTCAAGGTATGCTTTTGTGATACATTTACGTATAAGTTGAATACCAATATTTGAGGAAAACAAAATGCCTGAATTAGCCGATACGCTTAAATATGAATTGAGGAAAAGAGGGATGTCGGTCAATGCGCTTGCTGTTAAATCCGGCATTCCACAACCATCTGTGCGACGAATAGTTTCCGGTGAGACTTTGAACCCAAAGATCGAAACTGTTGAAAAAATAGCTAAGGCACTAGGAATGACGGCGGGCCAACTTTTTGGCGTGTGCGATTCGTTTAACGAAGGCTATCACGCGCTCCCCTTGGTGGATTGGGATTTAGTACCAAAATTTAAAACGATGGCGAAGCTAGATGAGAATATTTTTAAAGATAATCCCGTATACGTGTGCCCCGTCAAGGTCCCTAAATTTTCCTGCTGCGTTGAGGTTAAAGGACCCGCCTACGAACCCCTATTTAGAGATAAGGACATTCTCTTTTTAAACTGCGATACTATTGCCGTCGATGGCGACGTCTCCTTTTTGTATTTCAAAGAAGAAAATAAGATTGAACTGCGAAAGATTGTTTCCACTCCTACCACCATACTGCTCCAGAAAATAAATCCGGATTTCCCGGGCCCAGTTTATATAGACACTGATAGAGCAGACCGGAAAAACATATTTTTCGCGGCGGTTGTCGTGGGCGCCTTTAGAAAAGTGTCCACGTAAAATCTCTCGAACCAGAGCCCGCTGACGCGGGCTTTTTTCATACCTAAAAATCATAATAGGTGTTTTTACTTATACATCAATGTTTAAATAATTTATATATTCGTGTATTATTCGTTTGTGAATTGATTAAGTTCAAAGGACAAACGAAATGCCGAATACCAAATACGCATCATCCTCAGTAGTTCTCTCCTCCTCTTCTCCGATCGTTACGATCGTTAATAACCAAGCAACCTGCCTTTCGACTGACGTCGCTCAGTTTTTTGGGAAGAACCATTTCCACGTTGTTCGCGACATTGAGAACCTCATAGAAAAGCTTCCGTCCTCCCGAGTATCCATTTTTGGAGCTTCGGAAATTTCAGTCCCTTCCAACTTAAATAACGCCCCGGCTCGCATTATTAAGGCCTACCGCATGACCCGTGACGGATTCACTCTCCTGGTTATGGGTTGGACCGGAGTCAAGGCACTTCAATTCAAGCTTGCTTGGCTCGATGCTTTCAACAAAATGGAAGCTCTTATCCGGGAAGGAAACACGGCAGCCGCGAAAGCCGCTGAAAAACCGCTTGGCTATAAGTTCACATCTGTCGCCAAACTTAGAAAAGATGTACAGGCGGCAAGAATGGCCCTCGGCTTAAAGTGCGAAGAAGTTGGAAAACAAGTCGGGATCAGCCGCTCTTCCGTATCCGACTTTTTGCGCCGCCCCAGCCGCGTTCCGAGCCACACGAATATTGATAAATACATTCATTGGCTAGATGCAACAAACGCCCTGGAAGGCTATTACTTTGTTTCTCTCAAGAAATTCCGCTCAGATCTCCAGGCGAATAAAGATGCAGCCGGTCTTTCCCTAGCAGAACTAGCTCGGCTTACCGGTATTTGTACGTCTGGTCTCGGGGATTTTTTAACCGGCAGACAAGCCGGACTTTGCCCCGCTAGCGCCTCAAAGCTGATTGCCTGGCTGAACAGTTTCGATCAAACGCGTCATGCTCAGCTTGAACTTCCAGAGATCACTGAGTCAAAAGTTGAACCCGAACTAAATAATACGGAAGTAACACCAAAGAGTGAAAACGGTTTTGATCCGTTTACCGCATGGCCCGATTACCAGTCCTACTTCCTTGCCAACAAAGCAAAGCTCTCTCCGGAAGTTAAAAACGCCGTCCGCATCCTAAATGGTTATTTCTTCGATAAGGCCATGGAGTAAGCCATGCGACGCGAATTTAACGACTTTGAAATCGCCGTCGGCGCGCTCGTCGCCTTCCTCGGTTTCTGGGGTTTTGTTTACCTCGTCTTCAGTCTTCCGGAACTGCTCGGAGGTCTCTTATGAACTCAGTTTTTAACCTCGCCTCCTACGACTTCAATCAGTTGACTGATGACGAGCTTCTCTCCTGGCTGCATTCCGAGGGCCTGGCCAATATGCCGCCGATCATCCGCACGCTGGCTCAGCGCCTCGAGGCCGTTCAAAAGGACGTGGCCTATGCCCAGGAAGAGACCGAAGATGCAAAGGAAGCGTTCAAAAAGCTCGATAAGGACACGATCGAAGGCTTGCTAAAGCTGGACGACAAGCTCGGGCACTTTGCCTCAGACCTGGAGAAAGTCTCCAGCGCAATTCTCGAAGCTCAAGGAAAGATTCTTATCGAGGGCGACCTGCTCGTCGACAGCGATGAACTAGATGATGAATGTCCGGACGACCAGCTCGTTATTCCTCGTAAAGAACTCGACGCCATTCGTGACCAAGTCGACAAGATCAGCCACGCCATTTCCAACCTAGAAACCGGGGACTTCTTCCCCGATCGCCCTTCCATCTAAGACTAAAGGAGATATTTATGTCTTTAGAAACTGCCATCCAAGAAAACACCAAAGCACTCCAGTCGCTTGCTGAAATCATCAAACAGGCCTTGAGCATGAAACCTGTGCAGGCTCCTGTTGCGGCCGCCGCTCCGGCGCCTGAGCCCAAAGCCGCACCGGTCGAACCTGTGGCCGCGGCTTACCTTCCTCCGGTGGCTGCCCCTAAGGCAGCACCCGCCGAGCCAATGACCGCGCCTGTTCCGGCGCCTAAAGCTGAGCCTAAGGCAGCACCGATTAACTACACCGAACTTCGTGAGGCCATGGTCTCCAAACTGCAAAAGCTCTTCGAGCATTCGCCAGCCAAGGGTGCCGAGATTCTCCATTCTTTCGGCGTAAGACGCCAGTCCGAACTGCCGGACGAAAAACTGCCCGCTTTCTGCGATGCCCTGGTTAAAGCTCTCCAAGCTGAAGGAGTTCTGTAATGGCCCACGCTCTTTTATCCCCGTCATCTGCACACCGCTGGATGTCTTGCCCGGGAAGCGTATCTTTGTCTCGCCTTTTCCCGGACGAATCGTCCTCTTATGCAGAGGAAGGCACACTCGCCCATGCTTGGGCCGCACACTTCCTTGATCCGCAGAATCAGCCTCAGCCGACTGAGGCCTTGGGCTCAGACAACATGACCTTCGTCCAAGACTATGTCCTTTTCGTTGAGCGTGAAACTGCGGGCGGTGTCCGCCGCATTGAGTATCCGGTTTCTGTCTCAGAGGTCACCGGTGAAGCTAATGCCAAGGGCACAATCGACTGCGCCGCATTGGTCAACGGCACGCTCAAGATCATTGACCTTAAATTCGGTAAGGGCGTGAAGGTCGACGCCGAGCACAATACCCAGCTCATGATTTACGCCGCCGGTGCCTTGCCCTTGTTCGATGTGATCGACGAGGTCAAAGACATTGAGCTCACGATCTTCCAGCCGCGCATTAACAACATCTGCTCTTGGAAGCTCACTCCGGCCGAGCTGGATGAGTTTGTGAACAAAGCCCGGGCGCGAGCGTCTATTGCGATCAACTATCTGCACGCCGATCCTCTGCCGCTCGCCGCACTGGAGCCGTCTGCTGATGCCTGCCGATTCTGCAAAGCTAAGGCCGCGTGCCCGGCTCTTCAGCAGAAGGCAGCCGAGGCCTGCGACTTCCGTCCGGTGCTCGATCGCGGCCAGGACATCCCGATTGTCCCGGAAGAAGCCCTGAGCTCCGAGCAGCTCTCCTTGAATCTTCAACTCGCCGACCTTCTTGAGCCGTGGATTGCCGCGGTGCGTGAGGCCGCCTATGACCAAATGATGCAAGGCGTTGAGGTCGAAGGATTCAAACTCGTCTTAGGCCGCCCGGGCAATCGTCAATGGACAAGCAATGCGGAAGCCGAAGCCATGCTCAAGTCTTTCAAGCTGAAAGAGGACGAGCGCTACACCTACAAAGTCATCACTCCGACCGCCCTGGAGAAACTCATGAAGGCGGGTCGAATCGGCGAGCGTCAATGGAAGCGCGCCGAAACCATCATCACCAGAAGCGAACCGACTCCGACCGTCGTACCGGCAGCAGACAAGCGGCCGGCATGGTCTCCGGTCGCAACCGCATCCGATTTCACATCTATCTCTAATTAATAAGGAGCACAACTATGGCATTCAATATTTATGGCCGTCTCTCTTTTGAACACGTCTTCACTCCGTCGTCTTCCAACGGCTCGGACCCCGTTTACTCCGCCTCCATCCTCATGCCGAAAGGCTCTCCGGAAGTCAAAAAAGTCGAAGACGAGATGATGCGCGTGGCCACTGAAAAATGGGGCGCCAAGGGCAAGGACGTCCTGGCCAAACTGGTGAGAGAAAACCGCGTTTGTCTGCGCGACGGCAGTACTAAGGATTACGACGGCTATGACGGCATGATGTTTGTCAGCGCCCGCAACCCTTCCCGGCCTTCTGTCTTTAATAAGAAGTGCGAACCGATCACAAAAGAGGACGGCCTCATCTATTCCGGCTGCTACGTCAATGCACGTATTGAAATTTGGGCACAAGACAACCCCAAGGGCGGCCGCCGCATTAACTGCAAGCTCATAGGTATTCAATTTGCGAAGGACGGTGACGCCTTCGGCTCCGGCTCCGGACCTGCTAAGGCCAGCGACTTCGAGGTGATCGAAGACGACGAGCCGAGCGACGACGACAAGAAGCCCTGGGAGTAAGCCATGGCAAAGACTAAAACGGAGGGACAAGGCGTTGTGCTCGGACTATCCGAGATAGAAGCCTATGCGGTCATGTCTGCAATTAAGACAACTCTTGAAGTTGAAAGTGATTTTGATCCTGAAACTTCCGGATTCGGAGAATTTGCCAAAAAGCTGTACCTCAGAAGTTTGACCAACGTAATGGACCTCTTACAAGCCGCCCTGATAAGCAAACAGGGGCCAACTAACTAAAGCCTTTTTAACCATCTGCCCTTCGTCTGAGGGGCAGTTATTAAGGAGACTAAATATGACAACACTCTGGGCAGACTTAGAAACCTTCAGTACCCGTGACATCATGAACGGCCCTCACCAGTACGCAGAAGACTGCGAGGTGCTGCTGTTTGGCTATGCGATTGATGACGGTCCGGCAAAAGTTTGGGACGTCACGACCGGCGAGAGAATGCCCTTCGAGCTGGCCGCTGTACTGGCCGCAGCAGAAATGAACGATCCGGAAGTCAATCTCGTTTGGCATAACGGAGCTAATTTCGACGTCCCTGTCTTGCGCAAGGCCAAAAATCTCCATGTCGACATCCCTTTCGAGCGCGTAGATGACTGTATGGTCAAAGCGTATTCCCACGGCCTGCCCGGATCGCTGGGCGCTCTGTCTGAGATTTACGGTCTCGGCGTTGACAAGGCGAAAGACAAGGACGGCCGGCGCCTCGTGTTGAAATTCTGCAAGCCCGACAGTAAGGGCAACGTGCGCAACCGCACGACGGATCCGGAGGATTGGGCCCGCTTTGTGAACTACTGCCGCCTGGACGTCGAAGCCATGCGCGCGATCTACAAAAAATTGCCGTCCTGGAATTGGGGCCCGAGGGATCGCGCTCAATTCGTGATCGATCAGCGCATTAATAATAGAGGTGTCCGGATGGACCTCGATCTTGCCCGTGCCGCTATCGCTTTGGCCGACAAGCTCCGGGCAGAGAATGCCAAGCGCACCCAAGACCTCACTAATGGAGAAGTCGCGGCCGCAACTCAGCGCGATGCGCTCCTGGCGCACATCCTGCAGCAGTATTGCGTTAGCCTGCCGGACCTCACTAAGTCCACAATCGAGCGTCGTTTGAACGACGAGAATCTGCCGGAAGTCGTCAAGGAATTGTTGCGTGTGCGCCTGGCGTCCACTAAGACGAGCACTGCCAAATACAAAAAGCTCATCGCCTCGACCAGTGCGGACGGCCGCATGCGCGGATGCCTCCAGTTTAGAGGTGCCACCCGTACAGGCCGCTATGCCGGGCGGCTGATGCAATTGCAAAACCTGCCGCGCCCGACGCTCCCGCAATACGTTATTGACGCCGGGATCGAAGCGATCAAGGAAGGCTGGGCCGAGTACCTGGCGGAGCCGGGTGAGCTCATGTCCTCCTGTCTGCGGTCCTGCATCATGGCCACGCCCGGGAAGCACCTCGTTGTAGCCGACTTGTCCAATATCGAGGGCCGCATGTTGGCCTGGCTCGCCGGAGAAGAATGGAAGCTCAAAGCATTCCGAGACTTCGACGCCGGTCACGGCCCTGACCTCTATAAAGCGACTTACGGCCGCACCTTCGGTATTCGTCCGGAAGACGTGACCAAGCACCAAAGACAGATTGGTAAGGTCATGGAGCTTGCGCTCGGTTACCAGGGCGGCGTCGGTGCATTCCTCACGTTCGCCTCTGCTTATTCGATTGACCTGGATGAGCTTGCCAAACACGTCCGGGAAAACATTTCCTTCTCCTACTGGGGACAAGCCGAAGGGTCTTATGAGTGGTACAAGGAAAAGAAACTCACTCACGGCTTAAAGCGCGAAACCTTTATCGCCTGCGAAGCGGTCAAGCTCGCCTGGCGTGATGCGCATCCGGCAATACAAAAGTTTTGGGCCGATGTCGACAAGGCCGCAGTCTCCGCGCTCAAGGGCGTGCCCGCTAAAGCCGGCAAGGTTTGGTTCAGTAAAAACGGATCTTGGCTGCGCATGAAACTGCCGAGCGGCCGATTTATCTGCTATCCCGGCGCCCGCCTGGAGGATGGCGGAGTCGGCACCGGCACCTTCTCCTACATGGGGATCAACCAATATTCCCGGAAGTGGGAAAGGCTCAAGGCATATGCGGGCCGCGCCGTGGAAAACGCAACCCAGGCCGCGGCAGCAGACATCTTGATCGGCGCCATGGATTCAATCGAGAAAGCAGGATTTGAAATCGTCTTCTCCGTGCATGACGAATTTATCACTGAGGCCGACCTCTCTAAAGACAACACCGAGCTTGAAAAGCTCATGTCAACTCCGCCCAGTTGGGCGCCTGACCTGCCGCTTGCGGCGGCGGGATTCACTTCACTTAGATACAAGAAAGATTAAGGAGAAGTAGTAAATGGACATCCTGATTATCGTTTTAATTGCGGTTTTCGCCTTGGTAGCGCTCGCGCTGACGGGCCTCCTGAATAAGCTCGACAGTCTCACTTATCAGATCCTCCAGCTTCAGACCCGCGTCCGCCGCATGGAGAAAAAAGAGGAGAACCGATAATGACGCCCGAAGGCAAAGTCGTCGCGCTGATTAAAAAGCGCATCAAAGAGGCGGGCGGCGAGGTTCGTAAATGCTCCTGGGAGAACTGCCGGGGAGCGCCCGACCTGCTCGTCATGCTCCCGGGCGTGCATGCCTGGATTGAGGCGAAGGCGCACAACGGCGCGCTCAGGCCTCATCAGGTCCGCGAGCATGCTCGGTTGCAGAATGCCGGATGCCAGGTCTACGTCGTGTGCGGCGAGGATCAGGCCGAGTCCCTGGTGAGCCACCTTGTTGCATTGTCTCGATCTGTGGAGTCGTAACTATGCCGAGAGATTTCAAGCCCTGGCCTTACCAGGAACTCATGATCCGATTCGCTTTAAAAAATAAGCGCTGCGGATTGTTCGTCCCGATGGGCATGGGCAAAACTTCAAGCGCGCTCATGATTATCCAGATCCTAAAAGATCTTTATGGTGAAGGTCCGGCGCTTGTAATCGCTCCGCTTGCGGTAGCCCGTAATGCCTGGCCGAGTGAAGTGCGGAAGTGGAATGATTTCAGCCACCTCAAAGTGTCACCGATCCTCGGCAGCACGAAGGATCGTGTCAAGGCGCTGCACACTAAAGCCGATGTCTATGTCATTAACTATGACAATCTGCAGTGGCTGGATAACTATCTCACGAGCCATAACTACACGTGGCCCTTCCCGGTTGTCGTGGCCGACGAGTCCACCAGGCTGAAAAGTTTCCGGACAAGACAAGGTTCTAAGCGAGCGAAGGCGCTGGCCAAGTTCACCAACTTCTTCAGGCGGTTTATTGCGCTCACCGGTACGCCCTCTCCTAACGGGCTCAATGATCTGTGGGGCCAGTTGTGGTTTATCGACAACGGCCAGCGGCTGGGGAAGTCTTTCACCGCGTTTCACGAGCGGTGGTTTAGACCTCTGAGAGTCGGCGCGACTGCGGCCGCCGTGCAGTGGGTCCCTCTGGAGTACGCCCAGGAGCAGATTCAGAATGCCATTTCGGACGTCTGCTTGTCGATTAAGGCTGAGGATTATTTCGATTTAGACAAGCCGCATTTTGTGAACGTCGAAGTCGAATTGCCGGACGAGGCCAAGGCGCTGTATGACGACATGGAGCGGGAGCTCTTTGTCGAGCTGGCCAATGCCACCACGGTGGAAGCAGCTAACGCCGCGGCTAAAACGGTGAAGTGCCTCCAGCTCGCCAACGGTGCGATCTACACCGACGACACCCATAACTGGCAGGAGGTGCATACGGCCAAGCTCGACGCGCTCGCCTCCATTGTGGAAGAAGCAGCAGGCGAACCGCTCCTTGTGGCCTACCAATTTAAGACAGACCTTGCCCGCATTCTTGAGGCATTCCCAAAAGCCCGCGCCTTCGATAAACGTCCGGAAACAGTCGAGGCTTTTAACAACGGCGAGATTCCCATGCTCCTGGTGCACCCTGCGAGCGCGGGTCACGGCCTGAGTCTGCAGGACGGCTCAAGCAAATTGGTGTTCTTTAGTCAGTGGTGGAACCTCGAAGAGTACCTCCAGGTGATTGAGCGTATCGGCCCGATGCGCCAAATGCAGGCCGGCCACCCGCGAGTCGTCACGGTCTATCAGATCCTGGCAAAGGACACGATCGACTATGTGGCCTTGGCTAAAAAACGATCTAAGCGAGAAGTACAGGACATGCTCCTGGACTACCTAAGAAACAAAGGAGAGAAAAATGAACCTTCTCGATCAAAGGATTAGGACGTTCGCTTCTCAAGGTCTGAGCCCGTATGAGATTGAGGAAAAGCTCGGACTTCAGCACTACACCATTCACATCAAGTACCACCAAGCTCTTATGAACGGGTACGCCACGGCTCCTGCCTCGGGTCAAGCCCGTACGCTAAGCGCTGAGGAGAAGGCGGCCCGCAAACGCGAGCGCGCTAAGGAACAGTGGGAAGAGAAAAAGGCAGAGGCTAAGAAGCAAGGCGAAGTGCCTAAGCGCGTAGAGATGACGCATGGGGAACGGCTTGCCCGAAGGCGAGAGTACGACGCCCGATACCGAAGGAAGCACCGCGAGGAATACAACCGCAAGCGCAGGGAACTCTACCACGCTATGAGCCCTGAAAAGAAAAAGGCGCTGTTCGATCGGCTGGTTGAGTACAAGAAAGCCACCTACGAACAACGCAAAGACAAGATCAATGAGCGCCGCAGAGAACTCAGAAGACTAAAGAAGGAACAAGCAAATGCCAACACCCAAGAAACGCAGACAGCGGATTGAAGAGACCCTGCCTGAGTGGTGCTTAAGAAGAAAGGGCCTGCCGTACTCGGCAAAGATTCTGCTCTACTTCTTCCTCTACAACATCAACCTCAAAGGACGGGTGACACTCACCCGACTGCAAGAAGTATCAGGGCTCGCCTACGAGACATTGAGACGCGCTCTTATGGCACTGAAACTCGAAGGGATTATTAACCAAGAACTCATAGGTTCCAGCCGCTACAACGGGTATGCCTATGTCCTTAACTTCAAGCGCCTGAAAGAACTAGGCGCACCGAACGTCGAAGAATTTTTTAGAGGCTATAAAAATGAAAGATAAGTTAAAACAAATTGCCGACCACTACGGGCTTGAGGATCAAGCAGTAAAGCTCGCTGAAGAGTGCGCTGAGTTCTCTGCGTCAAGCTCCAAAGTGTTCTATTACATCAGTCTCCTTGATGACAGAAGTCATACACCGATTTCAAGAGCCATTGTTCGCGAACAATTTGAAATCGCTCGTGAAGAAAACGCCAAGGAACTTGCGGACGTACTTCTTATGGCAAGGCAGGTCGAGTACCTGCTCGAAGGTGAGACGGAACTCAGAGCCAAGATCGACAAGCTCATGGAAGCCAAGATTGAAAGACAACTGAAACGTATTGAAGAGGAGAAAGCAAAATGAGCGACTTAGTTAATCATCCGTCCCACTACGAAGAGCAATCAATCAAGCTCGAACCCATTGACTTCTGCGAGCGCCTGCCGTTCTGCGAGGGCAACGCCATCAAGTATTGTTTCCGCGCAGGCCACAAAGATGGCGCCTCCGAACTCCTCGATCTTAAAAAAGCTCAATGGTATTTGAATCGTCGTCGCTCGGATGCCGCCCTTGAAATGCCGGAAGAAGACCGTGCGTTTTTCCGGAATATGTCGTGGTATTTCAAGCGCTCCAACGGGATCTTAAAAGACGCTATCAATCGCTGGGAGAACGGCTCTATTTACGAGGGAGACTTCTGGCAGGTTCTTGAACTATGCATAGACGACCGCATTGCGGTCTTAGAAACCGACAAGGCCTTGTACGACCAAACGATAGGGGACGAAAAATGACAGCGACCTGGCTAAGCAAAATGGAGCTGGCGACCTACCTGGGTATCACGACCCGGACGGTGGACCGCTGGAGAAAGGATGCCGACTTCTATAAATTTCCGACGCCCCGCTATATTGCAGGGCGTCCACGGTGGCATATTAAAGATATAGACAACTGGATGTCTAAGCAGCCGACGAAACTTCGCTAAAGACTGCATCCGCCCACTGCTGCATTACCTCGCGCCGTTGTTCCAAAAGATCAGATCTCTGATACGCCTGGACAACGGCGTTTCCCGTTGTATGCATCAGGCATTTTTCAGCAACAATGTCCGGAACACCATTCTCAGCCGCCCAGTCTCTGAATGTAGATCTGAAGCCGTGCATTGTGGCAGTCGTTCCGGTCATTTTCTTGAGCAGGGGCGTCAGGCTGTAGCGACCCCCGAGGCTTTTCTCAGAGACACCGAAAATATATTCACTCTTTTTCTCGATAGACTTCAAAAGCTCAATTGCCTGGTCACTTAAGGGGACACGGTGCGGGTATGGCTTTTGGTCTTTTCGTCTTTCCGGAGGTACGGACCAGATACGATTTTCCCAATCGATCTCTTCCCAGCGCGCCGGGACGGATTCGCCCACTCGGCTGGCTGTCAGTATCGTGAAGAGGATCGCCTGTTTCGTTCGCGTATTTGCCGGATAAAGACAGCCAATCTTTTCCTGCAACTCTTCCAGCGGCATAGCTTCCTGGTGCTTGACCGGCTGAACCTTAGAAGCGGGCGGCAGGTCTCTGTCAAGGTTGCCTCTCCAGAGAGCGGGATTAAAGTCCATGAGGCCATCCGCTACAGCGTAAGAAAATATGTTTTCCAAACGACCGCGGACTCTGGAGGCCGTCTCCGTTTTGGTCGACCATATCGGCTCAAGCACCGCCAGAATGTCGGCCTTCTTAATTTCAGATAACTTCTTTTTGCCCAGGACCGGAAAGGCATAGGCGCGAACAGTAGTGAACCACTGCTCCTTATGCTTTGCGTTTCGCCACATTCTCACAGAAGCGATCTTCTTGATGGTCTCTAAGGCATAGTCCTCAAAAGTGAGCTCGCCTTTTATTTCCTTATCCAAAGACTCCTTCGGCGTTATGGGTGCGGCACCGTCAGCCAGGCCGACTCTGAACTTCTCGACCAATTCTTTCGCCTGGCTGACTGTGATCTTGTTGGCCGAGCCCAAACTTTTTTCCCGGCGTTTCCCGGCCAAGGTGTATCTGAATACGAACGATCGAGAAGAACCCCGGACGACAAGAATTAAATTCGGTGCAACGGGATGTCTTCCGTCCGGGAGCTTGAATAAATTTTTGGCTGTAACTTGCATAGGATAATTCCTCCGCTTTTTTGGCGTCCACCATCAGTCCGCCATACATAGAATTATCCTCCGCCATATTAATTTTGTCCACCAATATGTCCACCACACGAAGTTAGGATGATGTCTTTTCGTGTCTCGTCATGTCTCAATCGGAAATTACAGAGCGGAAATTTTAAAGCCCTGAAAGCCAATAACGGCGGGGCTTTGAAGGCGAATGTCTCGCCGTGTCTCAGATTGTCTTGGATTGTCTCAGAAAAGAAAATGGCGGAAAGGGAGGGATTTGAACCCTCGATACGGTATAACCGTATACCGGATTTCGAGTCCGGCGCATTCGACCACTCTGCCACCTTTCCATAAGAGACGATGATTCTAACAGAATTGTGGGTAATATAGGAACCATCAAAAAATGACCATTGCTTGACAAGATAGCTTACCAATAGAAAAAACGGTCTGTTCCGATGTTGCACCAAAAAAATTTTAACTAATCAAGTCGCTACTCTGATGAGGGAAAAGTAAAGAACTCTGTAACTATGGTGACTGTTATGAAGATAATTGACCTGAGCCACACTATTGCCAAAACTACGCCTGTTTTTCCGGGTTCCGAAAAACCTCAGTTAGCAACCGTTGCTTCATATGAAAAGGACGGTTATCGCGAAACGTTAATTCGTATGTACTCACATACCGGTACACACATTGATCCCCCGGCTCATGTCTACGAAAAAGGTCTCACTCTTGATGCTCTGCCGCTAACTCAGTTCATCGGTCAGGCGATTGTCATCGACTGCAGACACGTGAAGCCTGGAGAACTCATAACAATGAAAGAGGTCAATGAGGCCGGAGAAGAAGTTGAGAGCGCGGACTTCCTTTTATTCAATACCCGTTGGGATAAGTTTTGGGGAGCTGAAGAATATTTCGGTAACTATCCCTGCATCGATGATGAAGTTCTTGATTTCATCTTGCAGGGAAAATACAAAGGCATCGGCTTCGACGTCATGGGAATTGATCCGATCTCAGACGTTAGCCTGCATCGTCACAAGAAGCTCTTCAAAAACAAAGAAATCATCAATATTGAGAATTTAGCCAATTTGGATCAATGCGGCGGAGGGCTATTCAATTTTTCCTGCTTTCCCCTAAAACTCGAAAACGCAGACGGTGCTCCCACAAGAGCTGTCGCCTGGTGGGAGTGAACAAACTCTTCTAAGGAGCCGCCTGGTTCTTCGCAAGCTGTTCGCCGACCATTCTTCCGAGGGCCAGCGCTCCGGCTAAGGAGCATCCTCCGATGTATGAGGTCCCGTGCAAGCCGCCGACGATTTCTCCGGCTGCAAATAACTTGCTTATAGGTTCCCCGTATTCATTCAGCACCTGCATCCGCTGATTAACTTTTAATCCACCGATAGTAATCCCGACAACCGGCGTGCATTTAAAAAGATAGAACGGACCCGATAAAAATTGACCCTTCATGAACCTCCGTCCGAATTCCTCATCATTTCCTGAAGCAACTGAACGGTTGTAAACATCGATCGTATTTTTCAGTGTGTCGAAACTGCATCCCATTTCCGAGGCGCACTCTTCTAGGGAGTTGACCTTATTAATAAACTGACCCCCTTCCTCTTTTTCCTGATTGAATTTCGTTCTGTCCCAGCTAATAACTTGGATAGGGTCGTTTTGCATAAAGTCCGACAGTTGAGCCTCAGTCGCTAATTGATAGACGGTTCTTTCTTGATGAGAAGCGAGGAACTGAGCAACCTTTGTAGAGTTCTGATCGTCGTTAATAAATCGTCTTCCCTCTTTATTCAAAGTGATCGATCCATATAAGTTCATAACGTGACCGCGGAAAATCCAGCCTTTGCGATTGTTCTTATCTTTGGACATCGGAACACCGTAGCCGTAAACAGCTGCGAAGTTCATATGCGTGCTGGCTGCGCCGATCTTCTCGGCCATCTTCAGACCCTGGCCTTCACTGTTGGCAGAAGCAAATGTCAAAGCGCCGCGGAAGTCGAGAATGAATTTATCGATCATGTTGACATCCCCGCAGAAGCCGCCGGTAGCAATAACAACGCCTTTCGTAGCTCTGACATAAAGGGGCTTGCCGTTGGACTCGGCTTTAACGCCCAAAACTTCATTTGCTTCAGTGTTGGTGATCAGTTCAACAACCTTAGTATTGAGCTTGATGTCGACACCGATCTTCTTAGCATTTTGAAAAAGTACGTCAACATACTGTGCACCGGTATGTTTGTCGCATCCGTGCATACGTTTGAGACGGAAAGCGGAATTGGGCTGAGGTGTGAAAACAACACCGTGGTCGGTTAGCCAGTCAAGTGCCATCGCAGAGTTTTCTGCAAAGAGCTTGACAAGCTGTGGATCTGCAAGCCCTTTGCCGGTCTTTTCGACTTCTTTAGCAAATTCGGCAGCATTGCCGCGGTCTTCAACGCCGGCCGCAAACTGAGCTTTTGTACCTGTGGCGTTTACGCTGCCTGCAGAAAGGGATGTGGAGTTCAGGAACGGGCTGGCAGCTTTTTCTAAAAGAACAACGGATTTAAGGAAGCTCTGTAAAACGCTTGATTCTTCCCAATGGCCTTTAGAGACTTAATTTTCAAAGGATCTGGCCGAA